>JGI12048J13642_10014335_pt1 | contig 59120 bp, 53 predicted proteins | sample ElkSlonscriptome_16_FD_13642 | JGI IMG/M metagenome (IMG submission 13642)
GCCGATGCGGCGAATGCGGATTGCCAAAGCCCGTGCCGCCCGGCCCATCGAGCCAGCGCAGCATCGCCTCGCGCGCCTCGGGGGCGAGCGGGGTCGTCGCCTGATAATCGAGATAAATCATGTGAGCGAAGCCCATGTGGCGGCGAATTGTTCCAGTTCCTCGCCGGTCGTCGACCAGCCCAGGCTCACCCGGATCGTGCGCGCGGCCGTCTCGTCGGGCACACCGAAGGCTTCGAGCACCCGGCTTTTCTTGAGCGTGCCGGAAGAACACGCGCTGCCCGCCGAGACCGCAAAGCCCGCTGCATCGAGCCTTATCAGCAGCGCCTGCGCGCTCATCGAAGGATGGGTCAGCGCGAGGATATGATCGACCGCCTCGCCGATCACCAGCCGGTCATCTGCCAGCTCTTGCGCAAAGGCCGCGCGCTCGCGCGCGCTCGTCGCCCATCCGCCCGCTTCGAGCGCGGCGGCCAGGCCGAGCGCTGCGGGAAGGTTTTCCGTGCCCTGGCGATAGCCACGCTCATGCCCACCCATCGGCTCCAGCAGGCCAAACTCGCGCACCAGCAGCGCCCCGATCCCGATCGGTCCGCCCAGCTTGTGCGCCGAGACGACCGCCATGTCGCAATCGGGCAGCGCCAGCTTGCCCGCGCTTTGCGAACAATCCGAAAGCAACACCGCGCCGCTCTCGCGCACGGTCGGCGCCATCGCGCTGACCGGGTTGATCGTCCCGGTTTCGGAATTGACATGCTGGATAGCGAGCACCGCGCCCTCGCCGGGCGGATCGCTCTTATCGAAGATGACGGCATCGGGCGCTGCGCGGAAAACCGCATCATGCTCGATCGCGCTCGCCACGCGGCGGCTCGCTCGCGACCGGCCCAGCGCGATCGCCAGCGCCTCGCTTGCCCCGGAAGTGAAGATCAGCTCGCCCTCCCAGCCCAGCGCAGCCTTGATCCGCGCGCGCGCATCCTCGAGCGCGGCCTTCGCGCGCCGCCCCTCGCCATGCGGTGACGACGGGTTGGCCCACAGCGAAAACCCCTCTTCCAGCGCGGTTTTCGCCTCCGGGCGCAGCGGCGTGGTGGCCGCATGATCAAGATAGACCCGTGCCATCGGTGCGCTTAATGCGAACGATTCTTAAAAAATTGCAGTTCCATGGACACCTGGTATATAGAGTTTTGCGGCAAGGCTGCCACAAACCGCTTTGCCTCCCCATTCCCGGGCCATTTCTCAGCAAGGGTCATTCATGCCATCCGTCATCTTTCCCGGTCCCGAGGGCCGTCTCGAAGGCCGTTTCTCTCCGCCCCCGCGTCCGCGCGCGCCGGTTGCGATGATCCTGCATCCCCATCCCGAAGGCGGCGGCACGATGAATGATCGCATCGTTCAGCGGCTCTACAAGACCTTCGTCGATCGCGGCTTTGCGACCCTGCGGTTCAATTTTCGCGGCGTCGGGCGCAGCCAGGGCAGCTTCGATAGCGGCGTGGGCGAGTTGTCCGATGCGGCAAGCGCGCTCGACTGGGTGCAATCGATCCACCCCGAAGCACAGACGACCTGGGTTGCGGGCTATTCCTTCGGCGCGCTGATCGGGATGCAGCTCCTCATGCGCCGCCCCGAAGTGCGCGGCTTCATCTCGGTTGCGCCGCCTGCGAACATGTATGATTTCACCTTTCTTGCGCCCTGCCCTGCAAGCGGCATCTTCGTCCAAGGCGCCGCCGATACGGTCGTCCAGCCGAGCGCGGTGCAAAAGCTGGTCGACAAGCTGCGCACGCAAAAGCACATCACGATCCATCACGACGAGATCCCGCGCGCCAATCACTTCTTCGAGAACGAGCTTGAGGAGATGATGGCAAGTGTTGACAATTACCTCGATTTCCGGCTTTCGCCCGATTGTCCGATCAAATGAGGCCGTGAGGCGCGCCGGTGCCCTCAGCGCGTGGCCGCCGGTTGATCGGTGAGCGAGCGGCCCGTTTCATCGGGCAGCGTCCAGATCAGCACATTGCCCACTGCGATGATCGCGAGCACGACCATCAGCGCAGGCTTCTCCTTCTCGCCCGTCCTCCGCCAGAGCACGAATGCGCCCGCCACCAATGCTAAGGCTGCGAGCATCACCAGGCTGAGTACAATATCGACCACCGCGCGTCTCTCCCTTCATCGGCAAGTCCTGCCGCGTCATAGCGCTGGAACATCCCCGCGCTAATCGCTTATGACAAGGGCGCTGACCATAGGAGGGAATCATGGGAATCTTCAGCACGATCAAAAATGCCATCTGGGGTTCGGACGAGGAAGACAAGAAGCCCGCGCCCGCAGCCAAGCCCGCTGCGCCCGCCAAGCCGGCTGCGCCCAAACCGATCGGCGAAGTCGATGTCGAAGCGCGCCTGAGCGCCAAGCCGGGAGCAGAAAAGCTCAACTGGCGCACCTCGATCGTTGATCTTCTCAAGCTGCTCGGGATCGATTCCAGCTATGCCAACCGCAAGGAGCTTGCCGGCGAAGTCGGCATCGAAGGCTATGAGGGATCGGCCGAGGACAACATCCGTCTGCACAAGGCCGTCATGAAGAAGCTCGCCGCCGCGGGGGGCAAAGTTCCCAGCGACCTTACGGACTGATTGATCAGGCTGCCCTTGCGCGTTAGGCACAAGGGCATGACACAGCTTTTGCACGATTACACGCGCCGTCAGGCTCTTGCCCGCATGGGTCAGGGAGCTGGCGGCGCTTCCGTTCTGGCGCTTGCATCGGGCAGCCTCGTCGCCTGCGCCGGCCCGATGGCAGAGCAATCGCCCGCCAGTGCCGCGCAAACCACTCCGGCCCAGCGCGCAGCCGACGAAAAACTCGATCAAATCGCCTATGCGATGCTCGCGCACGAACCGGCCCGGGCGACATCGCTCGGCGTTGACACGGGCGAATATGCCGCCTGGCGCGGCACGTTTGGCACGCCGGGCGAGGAAGGCCGCGAAGGCTATCGCGCCACGCTCACCGAGCTGCTCGAAGAGGCGCGCACCTATCCGCGCGAAGGGCTCACCGCCGATCAACGGATCGGGTTCGAAGTCGTCGAAGCGGCATTTTCGAGCGCGCTTGAAGGCATGGCCCTGCCCTATGGTGAAGTCGCCGTGGGCGGATGGCGCAATGCGCCCTATTCGGTGATCCAGAATGTCGGCGGCTATATCGATTATCCGCGCTTCCTCGGTGCCAACCAGCCCGTCCGCAGCCAGGAGGACATCTATCATTATCTCAACCGGCTGAGCCAGATCCCCGCTTTCCTCAAAGGCGAGACGCAGAGTATCCGGGAAGCGCGCGCAATGGGCGTCATCCCGCCCGATTTCCTGCTCGACAAGGCGATCGCGCAGATGGAGGGCAGCATTGCCGATGCTTCCGATGGCGGCGTCTATACAGGCGCGCTCACGAGCCAGATCATCGAGCAATTCGGCGAGGATGGCCTCAGGGAAAACGGCGAATATGCCTATGAGATAACGACCACGCAGATCGTGCCTGCGCTGAAGGAGCAGCTCGCCGAACTCAAGGAACAGCGCAAGCTGGCAAAGTCCGATGCGGGTGTGTGGGCCCAGCCCGAGGGCGAGCGCTGGTATGACTGGGCGCTCAAGGCCTCGACCACGACCACCCTCTCGCCCGACGAGATCCATGAGCGTGGGCTAGAGGAGCTTGCCGATCTGCATGGCCGGATGGACGTCATCCTCAAGGAGCTGGACTACACTCAGGGCAGCGTCGGCGAGCGGATGCAGGCGCTGAGCAGGGACCCGGCCTATCAGTTTGCACCGGGCGATGAAGGCCGGGCTGAGATCATGGACTTCATCCAGCGCCAAGTCGATTACATCAAGGCGCAGATGCCGCGCGCCTTCACCCAGCTGGTCGATCCGCCGTTCGAGATCCGCCGCCTTCCGCTGTCCGAAGAACCCGGCGCACCGGCCGCGTTTGGCGGGGCGGGCAGCAAGGATGGCTCGATCCCGGCGCGCATGTGGATCAACCTGCGCACCACCGATCTGCACCGCAAATACGACCTGCCCGATCTCACTTTCCACGAAGCGATCCCCGGCCATGCCTGGGAGGGCTCCTATTCCAATCGCCTGCCGCTGATCCGCTCGATCCTCGCCTTCAACGCCTTTAGCGAAGGCTGGGCGCTCTATGCCGAGCAGCTTGCCGATGAGCTGGGCGCCTATGATGATTTCAAGGTCGGGCGGCTTGGCTATCTCCAGGCGATCGCCTTCAGGGCCTGCCGCCTCGTGGTCGATACCGGGCTGCACCACAAGCGCTGGACGCGCGAGGAAGGCCGGCGCTTCTTCATCGAGCGCAACGGTTCGAAAGAACAGGAAGTCGCAAGCGAGGTCGATCGCTATTGCAGCTGGCCGGGGCAGGCCTGCGGCTACAAGATCGGCCATTCGGAAATGCAGCGCCAGCGCGCCCGCGCAAAGGGCGCGATGGGCGAGGCGTTCAATTTCCGCGAATTCAACACCGCAATCGTGATGGGCGGCAATGCACCGCTCGGGGTCGTGGATGGCACGATCAGCCGCTATATCGCGAGCGCGGGCGGGGGCAGCGGCGCCTGAGCCTTGCCTCTCGCGCCGTGCGGCCCATTTAGGAGCAGCGCCCGCGCAGGCGGCGTCGCAGCGACCGGCAGGAGGCGCAGATGGAAGGCTTGGGTCAGGATCTCGAAACGATGCGGCGCGTGCCGCTGGCCAAGGCGCATGTCGAGGCGATCTGCGAGATCGGCGGCGAACGGCTTTACAGGGCGGGCGAGATCGTCGCCGAAATCGGTGAGCCGATGGACACCTTCGTCTATGTCCTCGAAGGCGAGATCGAAGTCGTCAATCCTTATGATGGCGAGCGGCTCGTCCCCTCGACGCTCGGGCCGACGCAGTTCATGGGCGAGATCGCCTTTCTCAATCGCGGCACCAATTACCTGCAGATGCGCGCGGCGCAGGATACGCGCGTGATCGAGGCCCCGCGCGAGGCAATGCTCGATCTGATGGCGCGCGTGCCCGAGCTGTCCGATCACCTCATCACGGTCTTTTCCGCGCGTCGCCGCCGCCAGTTCGAGCTCAGCAATGGGGCGATCAAGTGCGTGGGCGCCGATCGCGATGGCGCCGTGCAGGCGGTCGAGCGGTTTCTCTCGCGAAATCGCATTCCGTTTCGCAGCTATGACCTGAAAGGCAGCGATCCCGAGACGATCAAAGTGTGCGATCTGACCGGCCATCAGCCCGGTGTCTTCCTTGCCACCGGCGAACAGATCGAAGACCCCACCCCGCGCAAGGTCGCGCAATTCCTGGGGCTCGACCTCGATATCTGTTCCAAGCAGGATTACGATCTGCTGATTGTCGGCGGCGGCCCGGCCGGGGTTGCGGCTGCGGTCTATGCAGGCTCGGAAGGGCTCGATGCGCTGGTGATCGAGGACACCGCGATCGGCGGACAGGCGGGCACGTCGAGCCGGATCGAGAACTATATGGGCTTTCCCACTGGCATCAGCGGGACCGACCTGACCTATCGCGGGCAGATCCAGGCGATGAAATTCGGCACGCGCTTTGCCATGCCGCGCCGGGTCGAGGCGCTGGCACGGCGCGAGGATGGCTCCTATTGCGCCACGCTTGAGGATGGCCAGGAATTGTGCGCGGGCGCGGTGCTGGTTTCGACCGGCGTGCAATATCGCCGCTTGCCGCTTGAGAACCTGCGCGAGCTCGAAGGCTCGGGCATCTTCTATTCAGCAACCGAGATGGAGGCGCGCTTCTGCACCAACACCGAAGTCGTCGTCATCGGCGGGGGCAATTCGGCGGGGCAGGCGGCAATGTATCTCAGCCGCGCGGCGCGCCATGTCCATCTCGTGGTGCGCTCGGGCAGCCTTGCCGCCTCGATGTCGAGCTACCTTTCGAGCCGGCTCGAAGCCGATCCGCGCGTGACGATCCACTATCACACCGAGGTTACGGCGCTGTACGGCGAGGACTGGCTGACAGGCGTTGCGTTCGAAACCCCCGAGGGCACGCGCAAGATAGAGACATCAGCGCTCTTCATCATGATCGGCGCGGCGCCCAACACCGATTGGCTCTCGGGTCTGGTTGCAACCGATGAGAAGGGCTTCGTGCTCACCGGCGCTGCGGTGAACCGCGAAACCCCGTTCGAGACGAGCGCGGATGGCATCTTCGCGGTGGGTGATGTGCGGGCAGGCTCGGTCAAGCGGGTGGCGAGCGCAGTGGGCGAAGGCTCGGTCGTGGTGAGCCGCGTCTGGACCTATCTCGATGCGCGGCGACAGGCGGCGAGCGCAATCAAGGCGGTGCACGAAGCGGCGGAATAGATCAGGCGGCACAGCGCCGGGTATGCCGGGCTGGCCATGGTGCCTGCGCGCGCTATGTTGATTGCCATTGCCTCATGATCATCCGCTCGCTTCTCTTCCTCGCCGGCCTCGCGCTCCTTGCGCCCGCGCCTGCGCGCGCCGCGTGGCATGAGGCATCGAGCGAGCATTTCGTGATCTATGCCGATGACATGGAGGCCGATCTGCGCCTCTTCGCGGAGAATCTGGAACGCTATCACGCAGCGCTCGAGGTCTTTACCGGGCGCGATCTCGAAACGCCGAGCCCATCCAATCGCGTCAAGGTGTTTGTCGTGGGCAATGCAGCGGCGGTCGAGCGGCTGGCAGGTGCGCCGGGGATTGCGGGTTTCTATCTCCCGCGCGCCGGAGACAACGCCGCCTTTGTTCAGGAAATCCGCAACAAGCCCGGCTATCCGGAGCTTTCGACCGTCGTGCTCCAGCATGAATATGCGCATCATTTCCTGATGTCCACCGAGCGCTTTGCCATGCCTTTGTGGATGGCCGAAGGCGCAGCGGAGTTCTTCGGCGCGGCGGGCTTTGGCGAAGATGGCGGGATCGCGCTGGGGCTCTATGCGATGCATCGCTGGCGCGATCTGCATTTTGCGAGCAACCGGGGAATCGCGATCGATCCGCTGCTCGACTATGATCCGGCAGACCCATTCCGCGGGATCGGGCGCGAGGCCTTCTATGCGCGCGCCTGGCTGCTCTATCACTTCCTCTCGATGAAGGAGGAGCGCACTGGGCAATTGCGCGCCTATTGGCTCGACGTGCTCGCGGGCACGCCGTCGCTTGAGGCGGCAAGAAACGCCTTCGGGAGTATCTCCGCGCTCGAGCGCGAGCTGACAGCGCATTGGCGCAAGCGCGACCGGCAGGCCTATGTTCTGGGCCCAGAAAAGATCGCGATCGGCGAGGTCTCCTTGCGGCGGCTGAGCGAAGGCGAAGCGGCGATGATGGATGTGCGCATCCTTGCAGAGCGCGGGGCCACCGGGCAGGAAGCGGCGCAGCTCGTCGATAAAGCGCGCGCGATTGCGGCCGATCATCGGGCAGATGGCGCGGTTCAGGCGGTGCTTGCGCGGGCGGAATGGCTGGGCGGCAACGATCGAGAGGCGATCGCGGCAAGCGGGGCCGCGCTCGCGCTCGATCCGGGGCAGATCAGTGCCTATGCTTATCAGGGACTGGCGCTGTTCCGGCTGGCCGAAGGCACGAGCGAGCAGGCGGCGCGCGAGGCCGCTTTCGCGGCAGCCGATGTGCCGCTGCACGCGCTTAACGCCCTCGAGAACGATCATCCGCTGCCGCTCATTCTTGCCTATCGCTCGTTCGTCGCGCGCGGGCTCGAGCCGAGCGAGAATGCCCGGGACGCGCTGCAACGCGCCGCCGAGCTCGCCCCGTTCGACATGCAACTGGGGCTTGTGGTGGGGCTGATGCACATCCACGATGGGCGGATCGCTCAGGCGCGCGCCGCGCTGCAGCCGCTCGCGAGCCATCCGCATGGCGGGGCGCGATCGGCGCAGATCCGCGATCTCATCACCATGCTCGAAGGCCGCAAGGAGGGCGAAGGCTTCGCGATGCTCGAACTGATCGCGCAGGAGATGCGCTGAGGCAGCGCCCCTGCCCGCCAAGGCAGGCTGGCTAGCGCATCATGCCCTGAACGATCGATCCCAGAATGCCGCCCAGCGGGCTCTGCGCTGCGCCCGGGCTCGCCGCCTGCCTCCCGCCGGTCGCCTGCTTGGCGAGATAGCCCGTCACCGCCATGGCCAGGATCGGCAGCATCTTCTTGAGCAACCCCTCATCAAGCCCCGTCACCCCGGCGACCTCGCCGGCAACCGAGCGGCTGACATCCTTGCTGCCGAAGATACTGCCCAGAATATCGTTACCCGGCTGGGTCGGTGTCGGGCTGGGGCCCGTCACGGCATCGAGCAGCGCGCCGCCCAGCATTCCGCCTAGGCCTCCCGCCGCCGCGCCCGAGCTCCCTGCGCCCCCGCCCAGCAGGGCCCCGGCGAGCGAGCCGAGCCCGCCAAGCGGTTCGGGCGTCGTGTCCCCGCCGGTTGCGGTACGGCCCATCCCAGCCACGATCGCCGGGAGCAGCGCGCCCGCCGCGCTCTGCGCCGTGGCCTCATCAACCCCCAGCTCCTTGGCCATCGAAGCAATGGCGCCGGTCTGCTGCAACATGCTGGCAAGGCTCATGCCCGTCTCCCCCGTTTGATCGTTCGCGGCGTCATCGGCCTCGGGCCCCGAGCTGCGCCGGCACCATGCGCCCTATTTCTTGCCGAACAACCCGCTCGCCATTCCGGCAATATCGTCGAGCGGATTGCCGTCGCCATCCCGGTCGAGCAGGCTCATGAAGGAGGAAGGATCGTTCTGGATTGCGGTGGCGAACTGGGTGAGCGAACCCTCGCCGCCGATCTGTTCGATGATCTGGCCGAGGATCCCGCTGTCGAGCCCGGTCTTGGCGGAAGCGAGCTCGACCGTATCGCCTTCCATCTGATGCGTCTGGCCCAGCACCGCGATCGCCTTTTCCGCCATCGCCGGATCGATCCCGAGCTTGTCTGCCAGATTGGCGACATCGTCGGGCGCGCTGCCGATATTCTTGAGGATGGAATTCAGCATGCTCATCAGCGATTCTCCCTTGAACTGTCCGCACTTAGATTAACGCCATCGCATGACAGGGCAATGGCCCTGAAGCATTCAGGCCGCCATCGGCGCTGCCTTGCGAACGCCTTCATCGACATGGGCTTCAAATTCGGCAAAATTCTCTATAAACAGCCCCACAAGCCTGCGCGCTGCCGCATCGTATTCGCTGCCATCAGACCACGTGCTGCGCGGATCGAGGATCGCCTCGGACTGCCCTGCCGCATTGAGCGCGGGCACGCTGACGGGCACATCGAAACCGAAATGCGGATCCTGGCGATAGGCGACTTGATCAAGCTCGCCGCTCAGAGCTGCATTGAGGAGCGCGCGAGTCGCCTTGATCGGCATGCGCTGGCCCACACCATACTTGCCGCCCGTCCACCCGGTGTTGAGCAGCCAGCACTGGACAGAGCCCTTGGCGATGCGCTCCTTGAGGAGATTGCCATAGACGCTGGGGTGGCGCGGCATGAAGGGCGCGCCGAAACAGGTCGAAAAGGTAGCCTCGGGCTCGGTCACGCCGATCTCGGTGCCCGCGACCTTGGCGGTATAACCCGAGAGGAAGTGATACATCGCCTGCTCGGGGGTGAGCCGCGCGATCGGCGGGAGGACTCCGAAGGCATCGGCTGTCAGCATCACGACATTGGCGGGCACGGGGCCGAGATTCTTCTCGCTGGTGTTGGGAATGAAGTCGATCGGATAGGCCCCGCGGGTGTTTTCCGCGAGACTGTTATCGTCGAGATCGAGTTCGCGCGTCGCCTCATCCATCACGACATTCTCAAGCACAGTGCCAAAGCGCTTCGTCGTGGCATGGATTTCGGGCTCGGCCTCTTGGGAAAGGCGGATCATCTTGGCATAGCAGCCGCCCTCGAAATTGAAGACCGCGGTGTCCGACCAGCCATGCTCATCGTCGCCGATCAGCGTGCGGCTGGCATCGGCGGAGAGCGTGGTCTTGCCGGTGCCCGAAAGGCCGAAGAACACCGCCGTCTTGCCGTCAGCGCCGATATTGGCCGAACAGTGCATCGGCATCACGCCCTTCGCCGGCAGGAGATAATTGAGGATGCCGAAGACACTCTTCTTCATCTCGCCCGCATAGCGCGTGCCGCCGATCAGGATCAGCTTCTCGGTGAGGTTGACTGCGATCACCGTCTCGCTGCGGCAGCCGTGACGCGCAGGGTCCGCGCGGAAGCTGGGGAGATCGATGATCGTGTATTCGGGCGCAAAGCCTTCGAGCTCCTCGGCCGTCGGTCGCACGAGCAGAGTGCGGATGAACAGGTTGTGCCAGGCAAGCTCGTTGATGACGCGCACATTGACACGGTGTTCCGCTTGCGAGCCGCCAAACAGATCGGCCACGAACAACGTCTCCTTCTGACCGAGCTCTGCCAGGAAATCCGCCTTGAGTGCAGCGAAATGCTCAGGGCTCATCGCGGCATTGACCCGGCCCCACCACACGGTGTCCTCGGTCGTATCGTCGCGCACGATGAACTTGTCCTTGGCGCTGCGCCCGGTGTGTGCACCTGTTTCCACCACCAGCGCGCCATGCTTCGAGAGCCTGCCTTCGCTGCGCGCCAGAGCCGCCTCGACCAGCTGCGCGGTTCCCAGATTGGCCCTGACATCCGTGGCGGCTTCAATGCCTTGCGCAGCGAACGACGATGTCAGCAGGTTAAGGTTCATGGTGTTCATTTCCGTTCATGTCTCGAAGGCTCATGACCGGGCCAAGCGGACATGGCGGCATGGCGCGCGCACTGCCTTGCGCGGGCTTCTTCCGTCAATCCCTCAAAACGGTCCTTCACCGGGATCCCATTGCAAGCCCAGGCGCTTCTCGCACACCTTCCCCAGCAGAAGGCGAGTCGATCTCGCATCTGGCCTCATCCTCTCGTCAGATGGCATAGGCAAGCTCTCAGACCGCGTCAAACCGGCGGGCGCAGACGCCGCGCGGCCCGCCGCATCGGGCCGCAGTCGCACTCATTGTCTTGCCCTCGCAAACCGGCTAATCCAGGAGCCAAGATGCGCCATCCGATCCGCCCCGCGCCATGACCGAGCCGGCTGTGAACACAGAGAGTGCCGACTCCCCGCCCGCGCGCGCGACGCAGCGCGCGCCGGAAGAAACCGGCGTGATCGCGCTGGTCGATGATGATCGCAATATCCTCACGTCGGTCTCGATTGCGCTCCAGGCGGAGGGCTATGTCACGCGGCTCTATTCCGATGGCGAGACGGCGCTCAAGGCGCTGCTGGAAAATCCGCCCGATCTTGCCGTGTTCGATATCAAGATGCCCAAAATGGACGGGATGGAATTGCTGGCGCGAGTGCGCGAACATTCCGCGCTACCGGTCATCTTTCTCACCAGCAAGGACGATGAAAGCGACGAGGAAGCTGGGCTCGAGCTGGGCGCGGATGATTATATCGCCAAGCCGTTTTCGCTGCGCCTGCTGACAGCGCGCATCCGCGCGATCCTGCGCCGCGCCGAACCCGCAGCGCGCGAGCGCGGCGAGGAGGGCCTCGATACAGCGCCTGTCCATCCCGTCATTGCGCGCGGGCGATTGTTCATGGATCCCGCGCGCCATTATGTCAGCTGGGATGAAAAGCCTGTCAGCCTGACGGTCACCGAATTCCTGATCCTCGAGGCGCTTGCCGCGCGGCCGGGCGTGATCAAGAACCGCAATCAGCTCATGGATGCAGCCTATCCCGACGATATCTTCGTCGATGACCGCACGGTCGACAGCCATATCAAGCGCATGCGACGCAAGTTCCGCAATGTCGATGAGAGCTTCAGCGCGATCGATACGCTCTATGGCGCGGGCTACAGTTTCAACGATGGCTAGGCCGCGTCTCTTGCGCCGCCCAGCCTCGCCCGCTTCAAAAACACGCGCGCGATGAACGACATGAGCGCCTCGCCCGAACTGGCTGAACGCACCGCGCAAAGAGCACCGGTCCGCTTTGGCGACAGGCGCGCGCAGACCGGGCGGTTTCCGCTCACGGCGCGCATACTGGTGGTCAACATCCTCCCGCTTGCGCTCCTTGGAGGCGGCCTGTTCTATCTCGACAGCTATCGCACCCAGCTCATCAACGAACGCTTCAAGATGGCCCGCATCGAAGCGCAGATCACTGCCGAAGCGCTCGCCGGGGCGACCAGGGAGCGGCAGGAGGCGCTGCTCGTCCAGATCGGCAAGGAACAGCGCATGCGGCTCAGGATGTTCGATGCCGAAGGGCGGCTGTGGGCCGACAGTTTCGCGCTCGATGAGCCTGCTTTCGAGTTCGACAATATCGAGGACGACAACTGGGAGCTGCAACTGGCGCGATGGCTCGATCGCACGGTCGATACGATCGTCAGTGCCGAGCCGGTGCCCGATTATATCGAACCCGAGGCGCAGATGGCCGATGCCTGGCCCGAGCTTGCCCGTGCGCGCGAAGAAGGCGTGAGCCAGGTCAGCCTGTATGACTGGCGCGATGGCACCCCGGTGATCACGGCAGCAGCGCCGGTTGGGCTCAATGGCGCCACCTTGCTGACGGTGCGCAATGCGGTCGATATCACCGAAAACGTGCGCTCGGCGCGCTCGACGCTGGGGGTCGGGGTGCTGCTTGTCCTGTTTGCCTCGGCGCTGCTCTCGCTGTTCCTGGCGCGCACTATCGTGACCCCGCTCGCGCAGCTCGCCCGCGCCGCCGTGCGCGTGCGCCAGGGCCGCGAGCGCGAGGTCGAAGTTCCGCGGCTGCCCGAACGCAGCGACGAGATCGGCCTGCTCGCGCGCGCCGTTTCCGACATGACATTGGCGCTGCGTCAGCGGATCGATGCCGTCGACAGCTTTGCCGCCGATGTGGCGCACGAGATCAAGAACCCGCTGGCATCCTTGCGCAGCGCGATCGAATCGCTCGCAAGGGTCGAAGATCCCGCGCTGCGCAAGGAGCTGACCGAAATCGCCACGCATGACGTGCGCCGGATCGACCGGCTGGTGAGCGAGATTTCCGATGCCAGCCGGATCGATGCCGAGATGTCGCGCGCCAAGCGCGAACGGATCGATCTGGCGGATCTGGTGCGCGCGATCATCGGCTCGCGCGAGCACCGCGCGCAGAATGCGGACAACCGCATCGAGCTTGCCCTTCACGGCTTCACCCCGGTCGTGCGCGGGGTCGGCGCGCGGCTCGAGCGGGTGGTGGTCAATCTGCTCGACAACGCCGTGTCGTTTTCGCCCCCGGAAGCCCCGATCGAGGTCGAGATCCGCAATGATGGCGACTGCGTGACGCTCTCGGTGTGTGATCATGGGCCGGGAATCTCCGAGGAGAACCGGGAGAAGGTGTTCCAGCGGTTTCATTCGGTGCGGCCCGAAAGAGAGGATTTCGGCAATCATTCCGGGCTTGGCCTCGCAATCGCGCGGGCCATTGCCGAGGCGCATGATGGCACGCTGAGCGCGCATGAGCGGCCCGACGGCGCGCGCGGGGCGTGTCTGCGCCTGCGGCTCCCGGCAAGGTGATCGCGCGGATGAGCTCCAGCGCGAGCGCAAGGTGAGTGCGGGCGCTAGAGAAGAGCTTCTGATCGGCGCCAGCGCGGTGTCGATCGAGCGGCGCGCACTCCTTATCGAGGGCCCGCCGGGCAGCGGCAAGAGCTCGCTTTGCCTCGCGCTGATCGCGCGCGGTGCGCTTCTCATCGGCGATGACGGGGTCGCGCTTTCGCGCCGGGGCGAAAGGCTTGTTGCAGCGCCCCCGCCGCGCGCACGCGGATTGCTCGAAGTGCATGGCATCGGGCTCGCCAGCATGGCCATCGCCGAGCCTGCCCCGCTTGCGCTGATCCTCAGCCTTCCCCACGCGGCCGACCGCATGCCCGAGCGCGCGGCGCGGCGCGACATGCTGGGCTGCACGGTCCCCGTCCTTCCTTTCGCACCGGGCGACATCGCGCCTGCCGAGCGTGCGCTGTGGGCGTTGCAGATCCACGGTCTTCCATAGAGCCGCGCGCGCCGCGATCGGCAAAAGGCCGCTCGATCCTTGCACAAACCCCCTTCCCTTCAGCGCGCCGAGCCGCGAGAAGAGTGCGCGATGAACGAGCCCGCTCCTCCGCCGCCCGACGAGACCGCCCATCGCCTGCTGCTGCTGACCGGGCTCGCGGGCGCGGGCAAATCGACCGTGCTCGGCGTGCTCGAGGATCTGGGCTGGGAGACAATCGACAATTTCCCGGTGCGCTTTCTCGAACCGCTCGTCGGCTCCGCGCCGGCCGCGCCCGAGCCCGGCGCGGCTGCACCTGCCCCGCTCGCCATCGGGTTTGACACCCGCACACGCGGCTTCGTGCCCGCCGACATCATTGCGCTTGGCAAGTCGCTCGCCGCGCGACGCGATATTGCGACCACGTTCCTGTTTCTCGATTGCGCGAGCGACGAACTCGAGCGCCGCTACAACGAGACCCGCCGCCGCCATCCTCTGGCGCAGGAGCGCGCCGTGCGCGAAGCGATCGGCGCCGAGCGCGAAATGCTCGAGCCGCTGCGCCGGTGGGCCAACATGGTGATCGATACCACCATGCTCAGCAGCAACGAATTGCAGGGCCATATCCGCGATCTGTTCGCCCGAAGCGCGCAAGGCGCGATGACGCTCACGCTCTCCAGCTTCGGCTTTGCCCGCGGGATGCAGCCACTCGCCGATCTCGTCTTCGACATGCGGTTTCTCGACAATCCGCACTGGGTCCCTGAATTGCGCGAGATGACCGGCAAGGATGCGCCGGTGGGCGAGTTCATCGCGCGCGATCCCGCTTTCGCCGGGGCCTTCGCGCAGATTCGCGACCTACTCTTGACCCTGCTTCCGCGCTATGCGGCGCATGGCAAGCCGTATGTTCACGTCGCTTTCGGGTGTACCGGGGGGAGACACCGCTCGGTGTTCACCGCCGAGCACATGGCTCAAAGCTTGCGGAAGGAAGGTTTTTCCCCCACGGTCCGCCACCGCAATCTGGGCTCGCGCGCAGCCGACGAGGTCGAAGGGCAGGACCGTCCTTAAGCTCTCGATCATCTTGCACGCGTTAGCACAGTAAGGCAGTGGGCATTGAGAGGTTGCGCAACCGGGCGCAGCGGCAAAGCGAGACGTTTTTCACGCATGATCGGCTTGATTTTGGTCACCCATGGGCGCCTGGCCGAACAATTCGTGGAGGCGATGGAGCATGTCGTGGGCCCGCAGGAGGCGATCGCCACTGTCTGCATCGGCCCCAATGACGACATGGAACAGCGCCGCGACGAGATTTCAGCCGCGATCGAAAGCGTCAATTCGGGCAATGGCGTCATCATCTTGACCGACCTGTTCGGCGGAACCCCCTCAAACCTGGCGATCTCGCTGCTGGACGCGGGGCGGATCGACGTGATCGCGGGGATCAATCTGCCGATGCTGATCCGCCTTGCCGGCGCTCGCAAGTCGATGAGCCTCATCGAAGCCGCGCAGGCCGCGCAGGAAGCCGGGCGCAATTACATCACCATCGCCAGCGAATTGCTTGGCGGCGCCCCCGCTTCGGCGAGCCAGGGCGCCAAGAGCTAAGCGCGCGGGGGCGGGACGGATGAGCGCGCACTGCCAGCGGGTCACGATCATCAACAAGCGCGGCCTGCATGCCCGCGCCAGCGCGAAATTCGTCGGTGCAGTCGCTGCGCTCGAAGGCGATTTCGACGTGCGTGTCTCCAAGGACGGAAACAGCGCGGCAGGCGGCTCGATCCTCGGGCTGATGATGCTGGGCGCGGCCAAAGGCGATGAAATCGAGGTTTGCGTCGAAGGCGATGGCGCAGACGCTGTGCTCGATCAGCTCATCATGCTCGTTGCCGGTGGCTTTGGCGAGGAATAGCGCGCGCGCTCCGCAATCGGGCCATTGACACCAATCTGGGCGCCTGCGCACAGGTCTGGCGATGCACAGGCACATTTCCGGCTTTTCCAATCCCGCGGTCAAGCATTGGCGTTCGCTGCGCGAGAAGAAGCTGCGCAAGCGCGCGCGCGAGTTCCTGGTCGAGGGGCTGCGCCTGCTCGAGGATGCCCGCACCAGCGGGCGCCTGGCGCGCACACTCATCCGCGCCGAGGGGCGCGAACATCCCGCACTGCTGGGCCGGCTTGAAGACGCGGTGATCGAAGCGGGCGGCGAGATCGTCACCACGACGCCCGAAATCCTCGCCAAGATCACAGGCAAATCCAATGCGCAAAGCGTGGTCGGCGTGTTTGACGAATGGGACACGGGGCTTGCCGCGCTCGATCGGCACGCTGCGCCGATCTGGCTGGTGGCGCAGGATCTGCGCGATCCGGGCAATCTGGGTACGATGCTGCGCACCGGCGATGCCGTGGGCGCGGGCGGGCTGATCCTGTTGGATGATTGCGCCGATCCGTTCAGCGCCGAAGCGGTACGCGCGAGCATGGGGGCGCTGTTCACACAAAGCCTTGCGCGTGCGCGCTGGGAGGAGTTTGCAGCCTGGCTGCGCAACGGGGCGGGCCAGCTGGTGGCGGCTAGCCTGCGCGAGGCCGTGCCCTATCGCGAGGCGCGCTACGAGGCGCCGTGCTTCATCCTTGTGGGCAACGAATCGCGCGGACTGCCCGAAAGCTACGAGGCAGAGTGCGATCTGCGGGTAACGATGCCGATGCGGGGCCGGGCCGATTCGCTCAATGCGGCCGTCGCGGGCGCGGTGCTCGCCTATGAGGTGCTGGCGCAGCTGGAAAGTTAGGGCGCGCTATTCCGCCGCATCGCGCCGATCCTCAAGCGCCTCGGGCTCGTCGGCGACCGCGCTCGCATCGGCGGCATTGTAGCGCGGGGTCGATTCGACCAACGGCACATCCTCGATCTCGCGCTTGCCGATCTCGACGCCCTTTTCGGCCAGCCGCCTCCCGGAAGACAGCACATTGCGCTCGAAACTTCCGACGAACTTGTTGTAGTTGTTGACCGCGGTCTCTAGCCCGCCGCCCACGCGCTTCAAGTGCTGTGCGGCGGTTTCGAGCCGGCCATACAGCTCTGCTCCCATCCGCCCGATTTCCTGTGCCTCGCGCGCAAGGCCATCCTGCCGCCAGACCTGCGCGACCGTGCGCGCGATTGCGACAAGATTGGTTGGCGTTGCGAGCAGCACCTTGTTGGCGAAGGCGAAATCCCACAGCTCGGGATCGGCCTCGAGTGCGGCGGTTACGAAATGCTCGCCGGGGATGAACATGATGACATAGTCGGGCGCCTCGTCGAACTGGCTCTGATAGCCCTTCGCGCTCAGCGCCTGGACGTGGGTGCGCATCGATTTGGCGTGCAACTCGAGGTGCCGCTTGCGGTCCGCCTCATTGTCGGCCTCGAAAGCGGCCTGATAGGCGTTGAGCGAAACTTTCGAATCGACCACCAGCTTCTTGTGGCCGGGCACGTTGATGATCGCATCGGGACGCAGGCGTCCGTCCTCGGTGTCGATCGAATGCTCCATGATGAAATCGGTGTGCTGCGCAAGACCGCATTGCTCGAGCAGGTTCTGCAGGGCGCGCTCGCCCCAGCGCCCGCGCGCCTTGGGCGCGTTGGTGAGCGAATTGCCGAGCCGCTGCGCCTCGCGCCGGACCTCCTCCTGCCCCTCGCGCATCGACTGGATCAGTCCGGCAAGCTGACCGAACGCATCGACCCGCTGTTTCTCGAGCGTTTCGACCTGTTCCTCATATTTCTTGAGACGCTCGCCCACGGGCGAGAGCAGCGCCTTGATCTTCTCCTCGCCCGTGGCCTCGGACTGCCGGAAGCGCGCCTCGGCCCGCTTCAGGAATTCGTCCTGGTTGGCCTTGAGCACTTCGGCCCCGGTCGCCCTGAATTCGCTCAGCATGGCCTCGCGCGCCTCGATCAGCGCGCGCCTGTTCGCCTCATGCGCCTTCTCGCGCTCCTGCGCGCTCGTCTCGACCTGTGCCAGCCGCTCTGCCAATGCGAGCCGCCGCGTGCGCTCCTCACCCAGCTCGCTCTCGAGCCGGGCTGCGCGCGCTGCGCGTTCGGCCATGGTCGCAAGTTCGCCGGTCGCCTCACGGTGCTGCGCATCGAGTTCGCGGAAATCGGCCTCGCGCTCAGCCAGCCGCGCACGCAGATCGCCGAGCGGGCGCGAGGCAAAAAACCATGCCGCCACGCCGCCAATCGCGCAGCCGACACCAAAGATCACAACGAGAAGAATCGACTGGTCCATTGCCCGATCATACCACGGAACACATCAAGAACACCAGCGCAGGCTGACCTATCCCCGGATAAAGCCCGCCTGTTCGCCAAAAACGTCAGGCCACACGCCTTCTCGGAACAAGAATGCGGGCCCGCTCGCTCCCTTCATGAAGGAGATAACACTATGTCGATCAAGGAAATGATCCGGGAGCACCCCCATGTGGAGGGCGATTCGAACGAACCTCTGGGCGAAGCGCTCAAGCATGCGATGTATGGCGCGGCGATCATGAATTCGTGCGCCGATGCCTGCCTTGCCCACAAGGAGGAAGACCGGACCGAATGCATTCGCCGCTGTCTCGATGCATCCGATGCGTGCACCGCGTTCTATCGCATGGCGTCGCGCCGGACCGGCGGCAATGTCACCAGTATCGAAGCGATGGGTCTTGCTACGATGATCGCGTGCGAGAAATGCCGCGATCTGTGTTCGACGCATCCCGACGATCACTGCCAGCGCTGTGCGCGCATGTGCGAGGAAGTCATCCGCGATGTCAAAGCGGCGCTCGAGGCGATGAAAGAACACGCCTGATCCGCGCCTCGCTCACTCGAAGGATCAGGCCGCCGCGCGAATCTTCTTGAGCTTCTTGAGGGCCATGCCGCGCTTAAGGCGCGAGAGGTGGTCGATGAACAGGATGCCCTCGAGATGGTCCATCTCGTGCTGGATGCAGGTCGCCATCAGGCCGTGCATCTCCTCTTCATGCGTGTTGCCCTGAAGATCCTGATAGCGCACCGTGCAGGTTGCCGGGCGGACCACTTCGGCGAGGATGTCGGGCACCGAGAGGCAGCCCTCCTCATAGGGCGCGAGCTCGCGCGAAGGCTCGAGGATTTCGGGATTGATGAAGACGCGCGGATCGCTGATAATCGGCTGGCGCAGGCGCGGTTCGCCCCCATCCTCGGCCTCCTCAACCTCCGGCTCGGCGTCCATATCGAGCTCCTGAAGGTCCATCACGACCAGCCGCTTGGGCACGCCGACCTGGATCGCGGCAAGCCCGATGCCCTTGTTGGCATACATCGTCTCGAACATGTCGTCGACGAGGACGCGCAGATCTTCGTTGATCTCGTGCGCTTCGAGCGGGACGGATACGGTCTTGAGCCGGGGGTCCGGCACTTCGAGGATTTCGCGGATAGCCATGATTATTTGATTTAGTCGCTGGCGCTGCGCGCTGCAAGATGGACGCCTCGATCAGCGTGATCGACGGGCGTGATGATTTGGAGCGGTCGCCGCCCGGTGGATTCAGGAAGACAGCGGCCGCCGCGCCCGAAGCGCCTGCGCGAGCGTGCCCTCGTCGAGATAATCGAGTTCGCCGCCCACCGGCAGGCCGTGAGCAAGCTGCGTGATACGCAGCGCGTGGGGCTCAAGCCGCTCGGCGAGATAATGCGCCGTCGTCTGGCCTTCGAGCGTTGCATTCATCGCCAGCACCACCTCATCGACCGCGCCCCCCTCGACGCGCGCGAGCAGCGTGTCGATCGCGAGGTCTTCGGGGCCTACGCCATCGAGCGCGGAGAGCCTGCCGCCAAGCACATGATAGCGCCCTTGAAAAAGCCTTGCACGGTCGAGCGCCCAGACATCGGCGACATCCTCGACCACGCAGATCGAGCGCGCATCGCGCCTGGGATCGGCGCAGATACCGCAAGGGTTGCGCGTGTCGACATTGCCGCAAGTCTCGCATTCGACGAGCGTTTCGGACACGGCATGAAGCGCCTCGAGCAAAGCGGGAAGCGCCGCCTCGCGGTTCTTGACGAGCCACAACACCGCGCGCCGCGCCGAGCGCGGACCGAGCCCAGGAAGGCGCGCGAGCGAAGCGCTGAGCTGTTCGATCTCTTGCGATGCCATGGGGGGAGAGATAGGGGCAGCGCCGGTGTTAACAAAGCTCAAGGCTCCGGTTTATGCGCATCATCTTCATGGGCACGCCCGATTTCGCGGTGCCTGCGCTTGCCGCCTTACACGAAGCGGGGCATGAGATTGCCTGCGTTTATTCGCAGCCGCCCAGCCGATCAGGCCGGGGCAAGCGCTTGAGCCCCTCGCCGGTCCACGCCAACGCCGAGGAACGGGGGATCGAGGTGCGCACGCCGAAATCCTTGCGTTCCGAGGAGGCTCAGGCGGACTTCGCCGCGCTCGGGGCCGATGTCGCTGTGGTCGCAGCCTATGGGCTCATCCTGCCCCAGCCCATTCTCGATGCGCCACGGCTTGGCTGCCTCAACATTCATGCCTCGATCCTGCCGCGCTGGCGCGGGGCCGCGCCGATCCACCGCGCGATCATGGCGGGCGATGAGGAAACGGGCGTCACCATCATGCAGATGGAAGCCGGGCTCGATACAGGGCCGATGCTGCATGTCGTCACAACGCCGATCGGCACGAAGACGACCGGCGAGTTGACCGGCGAACTGGCAAGGCTGGGGGCTGCGGCGATGGCGCAAGTGCTCGGCAATCCGGCTGCCTATCCGCCGCAGGCGCAGGATGATGCGACCGCGACCCATGCCCCCAAGATCGACAAGGCGGAAGCGCGGATCGACTGGTCGCGCCCCGCGCACGAGCTGGTGCGGCATGTCGCCGGGCTGGCCCCGTTTCCGGGAGCATGGTTTGAGCTGGAAAGCGAACGGGTGAAGCTGTTGCTGGCCGAAGCGGCAGAGGCGCACGGCGCGCCGGGCACGGTGCTCGGCGATGATCTCACCATCGCTTGCGGCGCGGGCGCGCTGCGTCCGCTTCGCCTCCAGCGAGCGGGTAAACCCGCGATGGACCGGGCGGACTTCCTGCGCGGACGCAGCGTGACGGTAGGGACGGTCCTTTCTTGACCCGTTTCGCGCTCACCATTGAGTTTGACGGCACGCCCTTCCAGGGGCTTCAGCGCCAGAAGCACGGGCCGAGCGTCCAGCAGGCGATTGAGGAGGCGCTCGAACGGATCACGGGCGAGGCCGCCGTGCTCCACAGCGCCGGACGCACCGATACCGGGGTCCACGCGCTCGCCATGCGGTCCCATGTCGATCTTGCCAAGGAGATCGAGCCCTTTCGGCTCGCCGAGGCATTGAACGCGCATCTGCGGCCCGATCCGATCGCGATCCTCGATTGCACGCCTGTGCCCGATGATTGGCACGCGCGCTTCTCGTGCACGGGACGGCGCTATCTCTATCGGATCGCCAATCGACGCGCGCCTTTAACCCTAGCGAAGGACCGTGCCTGGCAGGTCGCGCCCGAGCTCGACCACGCGGCCATGCACCGCGCCGCGCAAGACTTGGTCGGGCAGCACGATTTCACCACCTTCCGATCGGTCCAGTGCCAGGCGAAAGACCCGGTCAAGACGCTCGATCGGCTCGATGTCGAGCAATGCCAGACCGAATGGGGCACCGAAATCCGCATCCATGCCGCCGCACGCAGCTTTCTTCACCATCAGGTACGCTCGATGGTCGGCTGCCTCAAGCTCGTCGGGCAGGGGACATGGCGCGAAGCCCGCATCAGCGAAGCGCTCGCCGCGAGGGATCGCAGCGAATTGGGGCTTAACGCGCCGCCTCATGGGCTCTACTTCGTGCGCGCGATCTATCCGGATCAAGGAGAGGACCAGACATGACCACCACCGGCAAACAGCTTTTCACCACGCTCACCGCAGACGGCAAGCTCACGCTTGAAATCACCGAGGAGACCTTCCCCGAGCCCACCGGCAACCAGGTGCTCGTGAAAATGGAAGCCGCGCCGATCAATCCCAGCGATCTGGCAATCCTCACCTCCGCAGCCGATTTCGAGAATGCCGACTATTCGCCGGGCAAGGTCGTGGCCGACATGCCCGAGCCGTTCCTTTCGGGCCAGAAGGGCCGCCACGGCCAGCGCCTGCCCGCCGGCAACGAGGGCGCAGGCGAAGTCATCGCGACGGGGGCAAGCGATATGGCCAAGGCACTGATGGGCCAGCGGGTTGCCTGCGTACCGGGCAATGCCTTTTCGCAATATGCCCTTGCCGATGCGATGATGTGCCTGCCGCTGGGCGAGCACTCATCCGAGGTGGGCGCCTCGAGCTTTGTCAATCCGATGACGGCGCTGGGCTTCGTCGAGACCGCGCGCATGGAGGGGCACGAGGCAATCGCCCACCTCGCTGCCGCCTCCAATCTGGGCCAGATGCTCAACCGGATCTGTCAGGAAGACGGGATGAAGCTCGTCAACATCGTGCGCCGGAAGGAACATGTCGATCTGCTCAAGGGGCTCGGCGCAAGCCATGTCGTCAATTCCTCGGATGATGACTACATGGCGCAACTGCGCAGCGCGATCAGCGAGACCGGGGCCTTTCTCGGCTTCGATCCGATCGGCGGCGGGCAAAACACCGACCATGTGCTCAAGGCGATGGAACAGGTCGCCTCCTCGCAGATGAGCGAATTTTCGCGCTATGGCTCCAATCAGGACAAGAAGATGTACATGTATGGTCGGCTCGACCTCAGCCCGACCATCCTGACGCCATCCTATGGCCTGCAATGGTGCGTGCAGGGGTGGCTGCTGACCCCGTTTCTCCAGAAGGCGGGAATGGAAACCGTCGTCAAGATGCGCACCCGCGTTCAGGAAAATCTCACGACGACCTTCGCCTCGAGCTACAAGGCCAAGGTGATGCTCGAAGGCATGCTCGAAAAGGACGCGATCACCGACTATCGCCAGATGAAGACCGGCGAGAAATATCTCGTGACGCCCTGGGGATGAGCTCGCCAGCATTGCGGCACCCATGAATGCTTGAACCCTAACGTCTGCTTGTTTTAGCGAGATGGTGCCAGGCCACCAGCCTGAGCGAGCAAACACTCAACGCCCGTCAAAGGCCCGCTGGATCGCGGCCCGATCCTTCACCTCGCTCGCGATCAGCAATTGCAGCAGCACCCGTGCCTTGGGCGGGCCGAGTGCGCGCGCGGCGATGAAGCCGTTGGCCTCGTCCTCCTCCTCGCGGTCAACGAGGCCTTCGTCGAGCCGGCTCGCGCGCACCACGATCAGCCCATCGCGTGCCGCCTGCGCGAGCCGCTGGCGGACCGGATCGGGCATATTGCCCTCGCCCAGTCCGGCAACGATGATCCCGCGCGTCTCGGGCGCGATCAGGCGGTCGACATAGGATGGGCACATCCCTGCAAAGACCGCGAGGATCGGGACGTCGGGCCAGCTTGCAGGAAAGGCGAAGCGCGCGCTCTCGCCCGTGCCACTGACCCCCAAACGCCACGGCGCGCCAAACCATTCGAGCGCGCTCGGCGTCACGAGGCCCACCGATCCGCGCGGAAACCCGGCAAAGGCATCCGATCCGCGGGTGCAGGTCTTGCGGATGTCGCGCGCGGCAAACACCCGGTCGCCCATAACGACCAGCACTCCGCGCCCGGGCGCATCCTCATCGCTCGCCACCTTGACCGCATTGGCGAAATTGCGAAACCCATCATAGCCCACCGCATCGGCCGGCCGCATCGCGCCCACCAGCACAACCGGCTTTGTTGCAGGCAACGTCTGATCGAGCACGAAAGCGGTTTCCTCGACCGTGTCGGTCCCATGGGTGATGATGATTGCATCGCAATCGGGGCGAGCGATCGCGGCATTTGCCTCGGCATGAAGCTTTGCCCAGATCGCCGGGCTGATATCTTCCGAACCGATATTGGCGATCTGCCTGCCCTCGAGTCGGGCCATGATGCCAAGCGCGCCGATCTGCGCAAGGAAATCGGCGATCGCGATCTGGCCCGGGCGATAATCCGCTCGCGTTGCGCTGCCCGCTTTGCCCGCAATCGTGCCGCCAGTGGCCAAAACGAGGATATCCGCCGGGTCCATCAGGCCCCGAGCCTTAGCGAGCGTTCGAAGGCTCTGCCAGCCTCTAGGCGCTGTTCGAATGCACGCATGCAAGATTCGATCGCATGCAAGCAAGTCATCCCATGAGGCCCACCGCTCGCCGTGTGAATGAGACGCGCGAGGAACAAATAGGGCAGCGGCCCATTGACCTTTTGTATATTGAACGAAGAAAAGTGGAGAATTTCATATGCTTGGTTGGGCAGTTACATTTCTTATTGTTGCGCTTGTCGCAGCACTTCTTGGCTTTGGTGGTATTGCAGGTGCAGCCACCAATATTGCGTATATCGTGTTCGTCGTCGCACTGGTGCTTGCAGTGCTCGCATTCCTGCGCCGCTCCGTGACCTGATCTTCGCGACACCCAAAACGAACAAGGGCGCGCCTCACCTTGGTGGAGCGCGCCCTTTGCTTGTGCTTGACCTGCGCGAAACCGCCACTAAATGATCGGCACCGCAGCCAACGGGTGCACCGTCACAAGCGGCTGGCGCTCCAAGGCATGGGGGCGATTAGCTCAGTTGGTAGAGCGCTTCGTTTACACCGAAGATGTCGGCAGTTCGAGCCTGTCATCGCCCACCAGATGCTTGCCCGCGCCGCATGCGCGCGCCCTGGCCCTTAATCCAACCGCAAACCGATCCGCCAGAGGCGCCCGGGCAGCGGCAATCCCGCCTGCGGGAAGATCTGCGCCTCGTTGAGATTGTCGACTGCCAGCGTCAGCCAGATCCGGTTCTCCCCGATCCGCGCAAGCGGCACCGCGCCGCGCAGCGCCAGTTCGACCGCGGCGGGCAGGTCGACGAGCTCGCCTTCCGGCCCCTGATCGACCGCGCCGCCCACGCCGCGCAATTCGGCGCGCACGTCGAAGCGGCCAGGCAGGTTCCAGTCGATCACCGCAAGCGCCTCGAACGACGGGCGCTGCGGCAGGCGGCGGAACGGGGCGCTGCCCTGATCGGCGCGCGCCTCGAGCAGGCTGGCGGCGAATTCAAGGCGAAGCGTGCGGGTGAGATCGCGCGTCACCAGCGCATCAACCCCGAAGCTCGTCGCGCCCGAGAGATTGACGCGCTGACGGCGGCCATCGGTAAGCACGCGCTGAGAGAGCGTGTTGTCCGAGCGGATGAGGAAGGGGTTGACCACCACCCGCCAGCCTGAGCCGCGGCGCTGCCAGCGCCATTCGGCATCGAGCAGCCACGCCTCTTCGGGCGCGAGATCGGCATTGATCGCAAACCGCCCGAGCGCCTCGCCGAACAGCTCGCGCGCGCTCGGAAAGCGGTTGCGTCGCCCGCCGCTGACGGTGAGCTCCATGGCCTCGCCAAGGTCGAAGCCAAGCGCCGCCGAGAAGGCCGCGGCCTCGAACGGGGCTTGCGCTGGCTTGTCTCCGGTGAGCGGGGTTTCGGCCCGGTCATAGCCGCCGCCCAGCGTCAGGCGCACGCCCTCGCTAAGCGGCGCGTCGGCCTCGAGGCCGAGGCTCACTAGGTTCTGGCGAAATCGCAGGCGCGGCCCCGCTTCGCCCCCAGGCAAGGCGGTGTTAACCTGTTCGTGCGTGCTCGTCTGTGCCGAGGCGGCCCAACGCAGTCTCAACGGCCCTGCGGGGTGTGCAAGGGTGAGGCGTGCCCCGGTGGTCTCGTCCTCATCCTCCTGCACGGCACGCAAGGCGGAGTAGTCAATCGTGCGATATTGCTCGATGCGCTGGCCAAACCATTGCTGCCACGCGGTGAGCTTGAACGCGCTCTCCTTGCCCAGCGCCAGCTCGGCATTGAGCGTCGCCTGAGTGAGCGCTATGTCGGGATAGCGCCAGAAGCGCACGCCGCCGGGTCGATCGCCCTCGGGAGCGATGCCACGCCGGGCGGCAAGGTGGAGCAGCGAGGCGCGCACGGTGAGATCGCCAGTCGCGCCGCCGAGCGCTGCAAGAAGGCTTCCTGAATCCAGATCGGTGTTGGTCCGCGGGCCTTCGGACGGCTGATTGAAGGGCAGCGAACCTGCCAGCGGCTGGCCATCGCGCGTAATTCCCCCGGCGGCCAAGACCACATCCAGCCCCCCCAGCCGCTCGGCCATGACCAGCGAAGCACTGCCCGAGCCGGCATTGCCGGCATCGACCTGCGCGAAATGCCCTTCCGTTACCTGCCGGGTCTGGAAATCGACTGCGCCCGCGACCGCATTGGCGCCATATTCGATCGGCGCGGCGCCCTTCACCACCCGCACCCCGCCGAGCACGCCCGCCGGCAGGAGCCCCAGATCGACCCGCCCGTCCCACGGCACCGCGAGCGGAGCGCCGTCTAGGAAGACCTGCGTCTGCCGCTCGTCCGCGCCGCGGATGCGCGCGATCGTCTCGCCTCGCGAATTAGTCCGCACGCTCACGCCGGGCACGTCGCGCAGCACGTCGGCGGCGCTGCGCGGCTGGCGGTCGATCAGCCATTCGGGCGGCAGGGTGAGCTGCGGGGGCAGCGCGCGGCTGTCGCTTTGGGGAGCGGTGATGAGGATGGTGGGCCACTCCTCCTCGCCCGGCCCCCGCTCTTGCGCAGCCGCAGCATGGCCCGCCAGAGCGACAGGCGCACATCCGGCAACGAGCGCGAGCGCAGCGCGGCACTCAGATGATTTGATCATTGCGCCTTGTAGCAACTTTCAGGCGATGCACCATTGCGAACGCGCAAGGCGCACGCGTCGCTTTTGCCGCTATTTCGCCAAGGCCTCGCGGATCTGCGCGATCGCTTCTTCGCTGTCCCATGCATAATCCCCCGAAACCCGCAACAGCTCCGTGCCGCTCGCATCGTAAAGCACCGTCACCGGCAACAGTCCGCCATCAGCGAGCGCAACCCCGAGATCGGCCTGCGGGTCAAGCCACGGCTCGAGCCGCTCGAAGTCCTGCTCGGCGAAGAACGGCGTGACCTTCTGCGCGCCCTGCATATCCTGGCTGACCGTGAGCACGCGCACCTCGCCCTCGAGTTCGCCCGCGAGGCGGTCGAGCAGCGGCATCTCGACCTTGCACGGCGCGCACCATGTCGCCCACAGATTGAGGAGCACCGGCTCGCCAACTTCGCCCAGCGCGAGCGCGTTGCCGTCAGGATCTTCGACGGTGATCGCTGGGATCTGTTCGCCCGCATGGGTGCGCACGATGCGCCCGGGCAAAGGCGGCGGCGGGGCAGATTGCGGATCGGCGGGCGTTGCATCCGGTTGCGAAGGCGGCGCGCTCGCACTATCGCAGGCGGCTAGCGCCAGAGCAGGCGCGATCCAAAGCACGGCAAGGCGAGACACAGCAGGCTTCATGGGCGTTTCTTCTAACCAGATGTGGGGCGGCAGGTTTGCCGATGGACCTAGCGCGATCATGCGCGAAATCAATGCCTCGATCCCGTTTGACAAGGCGCTGTGGCGCGAAGACATCGCCGCAAGCTGCGCACATGTCGCGATGCTCGCGGATCAGGGCATCGTCAGCCCCGAGGATGCACGCGCGATCACCGGCGGGCTCGAGGCGATCGCGCGCGAATATAAAGCGAACGGGGTGCCCGAAGACTGGGATCTGGAAGACATCCACATGACCACCGAGGCGCGGCTCGCCGAGCTGATTGGGCCTGCCGCCGGAAGACTGCACACCGCACGCAGCCGCAACGATCAGGTGGCGACCGATTTTCGCATGTGGGTGCGCACCGCGCTCGACCAGATGGACGAAGGGCTTGCAGCGCTCCAGCGGGCGCTGGTCAGCCGCGCGGGCGAGCATGCCGATGCGATCATGCCCGGCTTTACCCATCTGCAGACCGCGCAGCCCGTCACGCTGGGCCACCATCTGATGGCCTATTACGAGATGGTCCGGCGCGACCGGTCGCGGATCGCGGGCGCGCGCGAGCGGCTCAATGAATGCCCGCTCGGCTGCGCGGCGCTCGCAGGCACGGGCTTTGCGATCGACCGCGAGGCAACGTCGCGTGCGCTCGGGTTTGATCGGCCCGCCGCCAATTCGCTCGATGCGGTCTCCGATCGCGACTTCGCGATGGACTATCTGCACACCGGCGCGATCATCGCGGTCCATCTCTCGCGCCTCGCGGAAGAGCTGATCATCTGGGCCAGCCAGCCCTTCGGATTTGTCGCCATGCCCGACAGTCTCTCGACCGGCTCCTCGATCATGCCGCAAAAGAAGAACCCGGATGCCGCCGAGCTGGTGCGCGGCCATGCCGGACGGGTGATCGGCTGCGCGCAAAGCCTGATGATCACGATGAAGGGCCTGCCGCTCGCCTATTCAAAGGACATGCAGGACGACAAGCCGCCCGTGTTCGAGGCCGCCTCGCTGCTCGAGCTCAGCATTGCCGCGATGACAGGCATGATCGCCGAGAGCACCTTCAACACGGCGCGCATGCGCGAGGCGGCCGAGCTTGGCTATGCAACCGCAACCGACCTTGCTGATTGGCTCGTGCGCGCCGCCGACGTGCCGTTTCGCGAGGCGCACCATATCACTGGCGCTGCAGTCAAGGCTGCCGAGGCGAAGGGGATTGCTCTCGATGCGCTCGCGCTCGATGAGTTGCAGGCGATCGATCCGCGCATTACGAGCGACGTGTTTGCAGCACTGAGCGTCGATGCCTCGGTTGCATCGCGCGCCTCCTACGGGGGAACAGCGCCCGATGAGGTGCGCAGACAGGTGTCAGCCGCCAGAGCGCTGCTGGGGATGGAGGAATGATGCATTCGCCGTTTGGCCAAGCTGTACGACACGCCGCCCTCGCGGTGCTGGGCGTTTGCCTCGCCGCCTGCGGCGCGCGCGCCCCGCTCGAGCCTGCTGCAGGCGCTGCGCTTCCGGCAGCCCCCTATGGCACCGAGGGCGGTCCCGATGCCCGCCCGACCGCTGAGCAATTGCTCGAACTCGATGCTCTGGCCGCGCCCGAGCGCAGCGTCGAGCTGCGCCGCCGTTCCGAGGAACGCGAAGACGATCCGTTCGATCTTCCCCCCGAATAAGGCACCACACTCCCCTCATCGAGCGCATCTCACCATGGACCATTTTGCATACAAAGAGGGCGTACTTCACGCCGAGGACATTCCCCTCCCGCGCATCGCGCAGGAGGTCGGCACGCCCGTCTATGTCTATTCGCGCGCCACGCTCGAGCGGCATGCGCGCGTGTTCAGCGATGCGCTCGCAAACGTGCCGGACAAGCTGATCGCCTTTGCGGTCAAGGCCAATCCCAACCTCGCCGTGCTCAAGGTCCTGCAGCGGCAAGGCTTTGGCGCGGATTGCGTCTCTGTCGGCGAGATGCGGCGCGCGCTCGCGGCCGGGATGGCGCCGGCCAAGATCGTCTTCTCCGGCGTCGGCAAGACCCGCGCCGAGCTGGCCGCCGCGCTCGAAGCGGGGATCGGCCAGTTCAACATCGAAAGCGAGGAGGAGGGCCTCGAGCTCGCCGAGATCGCTGCCGGGATGGGGCTTGAGGCGCGCTGCGCGCTGAGGATCAATCCCGATGTCGATGCGGGCACGCATGACAAGATCTCGACCGGCAAGGCAGACAACAAGTTTGGCGTGCCGATCGCTTCTGCTGGGCAGATCTTTGGCCGGCTCGCCGGGATGGAGGGGATCTTGATGCGCGGGGTGGCGGTTCATATTGGCAGCCAGCTTGCCGAACTCGCCCCGCTCGAGCGCGCCTTTGCCAAGCTTGGCGAGCTAGTTACAGCCCTGCGCGGCGCGGGCCATACGATCACGCATGTCGATCTGGGTGGCGGGCTCGGCGTGCCTTATCGCGCGGGCGAGGAGCTGCCGAGCCCTGCAGAGTATGGCGCGATGGTCGCTGCCGTGACGAAGGATTGGGGCGTGAGCCTAATCTTCGAGCCCGGACGCGTGATCGCAGGCAATGCTGGCGTGCTGCTGACCCGGGTGATCCGCGTGAAGCGCGGGATCAAGGATCCGTTCGTGATCGTCGATGCGGCGATGAACGATCTTGCGCGCCCCGCGCTTTATGGCGCCTATCACGATTTCGTCGCCGTTGCGCCGCGCGGGAGCGACATGCGCGCCAACATCGTCGGGCCGATCTGCGAGACGGGGGACACCTTCGCCATGGGCCGTCTGACCGACCGGCTGGAAGCCGATGATCTCGCCGTCTTCCGCACGGCGGGTGCCTATGGCGCGACGATGGCCTCGAGCTACAATTCGCGCGGCTTCGTGGCCGAAGTGCTGGTCGATGGCGATCGCTATGCCGTCGTTGCAGACCGGATCGAGGCGGGCGCGATCATGGATGCCGAAAGGGTGCCCGAATGGCTCGCCTGATTGCATCGCACGCGGCGCGATGAGCGCGATCTCGAGCCTTCCGCTGTTTCACCAGATTACCGGGCAAAGCGTGCTCGTGCTCGGCGAAGGCCCCGCCGCCGAGCCCAAGCGCCGGCTTGTTGCGCGGGCGGGCGGGATCATCATCGAGGATGCGGCGCGCGCGATCGATGAGGGAGTGCGGCTGGCTTTCATCGCCTATGAGGATGGGCGCGCCTGCGAAGCGGCAGCAATCAATCTGCGCTGCGCGGGGATGCTCGTTAACGTGGTCGACCGGCCCGATCTTTGCGACTTCACTACGCCCAGCATCCTCGATCGCGAACCCTTGCTGATCGCAGTGGGCACAGGGGGCGCATCGGCGGGGCTTGCCAAGCACATTCGACTGCGGCTCGAACGGCTCTTGCCCCAGAGCCTGGGCGCGCTGGCCGAGCGGCTCGCCGCCCTGCGCGCGCCCTTGCGCAAGCGGTTTCCCGATGCTGCGGAGCGGCGTCGCGCGATCGACTCGGTGCTTGAGGAAGGCGGGCCGCTCGATCCGCTCGATCCTGCCTCGTTCGAGCGCGCCGGGATGGCGGCTTTCGAGATGTCCGCCGAGCAGACGGCGCGCATGCGGCCACTCACCGTGCTGGTTGCCCTTGCAAGCGATGATCCGGAGGATCTCACCCTTCGGCAGGCGCGCATGCTGGGACAGGCCGATCGCGTTTGCGCCGATGCGGCCGTTCCGCCAGCGATCCTCGCGCGCGCAAGAGCCGATGCCGAGCGGCTGATCTGCGCTGTGGATGAGTGTCCCTTGATGCACGGCGGACCTGGCGCTCAGCGGGCGGATCAGCATGGTCCCTCGTGCCCGAGAACGCGCGCCGATGATCCGGGCGCGACTATCGTGATCTGTCGCAGCGCCTGAGGGTGGTTCGAAACATGCGCCGCGCCACTGTCTCAGGGCCCACCGGCTCGCGATGGGGCGCGCGCCGAGGATGCAGCAGGGTTTTGGCGTGCAGCGGCCAGCGCAAAGCGCATCATGCGGCAAAGGCCAGCGGCATTTCCACTTCGGCAAAATAGCGCGCCATCGCAGCTCGGCTGCGCTCGCTCAGGGCAATGAAGGCGCGGCGCTTGTCCGATGGATCATCAATCCGCTCGAACACCCCGCTGTCAACGAGCTGCTTGACCCAGCGCAGCGCGGTTGTCGCCGGGACGCCGGCTGCGATGCACAGCGACGTCACGCAGACCTTTTGCCGCTCGGCCGCGGCAGCCGTGAGATCGAGCAGCATATCCCATGCCGGATCGGCGAACAGTGCGCCATCGAAGAACCGCGCGCGCGCCTGCCGCGCTGCGATCATCTGCCGCACAAGCGCCGGATCGGGCAGTCTCGGCGGCGCGCTTGCTCTCGCCGAGTCTCCGATGCGCACAGCGCCTTGGCCCGGCGAGCCCTGGCTGGCCGCACGCTGATCACCATTGCAGCCCGGCGCCGCGCCCTGCCCCATGGGGCCAGGGCCGGACATCCGATCGAGCTCCTGTGCGATCTGATCGACCTGTTCGGACAGGCGAATGAGCGAAATCCTGTCAGCCTCGCTCATCTCGCGCACTCTTCCGCGCGAGATTAGCGGCATCATCCGGCCAACCGCAACCACCACTTCGGCCCTGCTCGGCAGGACAAGGATCTGCGGCTGCGAGCAATCGAGGATCGAGAACACGCCATCAAGCGCATCCATCGAAGTCGTCACAATGAGGTGGCCGCCTGCGCGAATGATCCGCTCGTCAAGCCGGGCGAGCGCGGCGAGTCGGGCGCCGCTGAGCCGGGTGCAGTCTACGATTACGATATCGCCGAGCGGCATCATCGGCCCTTCAAGTACCCCATCAAGCTCTCCGCCGTCGCTGACACGAAAGCCCGCGCGCAACAGATCATCCGCCCGGCTCGCCTGAACGCGGGGGCGATCGCCAAGCAGCGTGATCCGGGCGCGCTCACCGGCGGCATCGCGCGCCGCCTCATACACGAAATCCGTCTGCGTCATCGATTCGCCTCCTATTGATGGAAGAACAGGAATAGAACAAAGAAGGATCATGTCAAGAATGAAGGATCCGAACCGGTTTTTTTGCAACGGCGGTTGAACCATTCGCCCGTGACGCGAGACTACCCGAGTGATGCAAGCCGAACCCCGCTCTTCCTCCGCGCTCTTCGACGAGTGGCTAGTCCTTGCCGCACAACAGGGTGATCGCGCTGCGCTCGAACGGCTGTATCGACGCTGGGATCCCCGCCTGCTGAGCGCAGCGCGCCGGCTGACAGGCGATGGCGAGAGCGCGCGTGATCTGGTGCAGGAGTGCTGGCTGGCGATCTGCAAGGGACTGCCCCGCCTGCGCGAGCCGGCGCGCTTTCGCTCCTATGCCTTCGGCGTTCTGCATCGGCGCGGGGCAAGCCATGTGAAGCGCGCCATCGCCGCGCGCCAGCGCACGCCGCTCGATCCCGCGCTGCGCGATCCACTTGCGCCCGCGCCGGGTGAGGCACTCGCGCTGGCCGAAGCCTTCGCCGCGCTGAGCCCCCCGCAGCGGCTCGCAGCGCATCTGCATTTCGTCGAGGGGCTGAGCCTGCGAGAGATCGCGCAGGCCCAGTCGATCGCCCTCGGCACCGCCAAGTCCCGCCTGTTCCACGCCCGCCGCACGCTGAAGGCGGCGCTTGATCCGCCCACTTGAAGGAGACCTGCCATGACCGACATTGACCAGCGCATCGCCCACCGCCTGAGCGAAGACGACCGCGCCTTTCTCGACAGCCTCGATGCCGAGCGCGGCCTCTTCACCCAGTTGGGCGAGAGCATGGGCGGGGCGATGGGCGGCTGGGCGCGGCTCGTGTTCGCGCTTGCCATCATCCTCGGCCTTGCCATGCTCTACCTCGCTTACCGCACGCTCACCGCGCCCGATCATGCCGCCGCAATGGGCTGGGGGCTGGGGCTCGTTGGCGTCCTGCTGCTGCAGGGCTTCGTCAAGGACTGGCTCTTCCAGCGCATGAACATGCTCACCATCCTGCGCGAGCTCAAGCGGCTCCAGCTCGAAGTCGCGCTGCTGCGCGAGGAGCGCACCGGTCCCGCTGGCGAAGGCTAGGGCCGAATGTCGATCACTGTCCCATCGGGCACGATCTGCCACAGCTCCTCGATCTCGCCGTTGGACAGCGCGATGCAGCCATCGGTCCAGTCGCCTGGCATGCGGCCGGCGGCGAGCCAGTTGGGCTGGCCATGGATGAAGATGTCCCCCCCCGGCGAGCGGCCATGGCGCGCGGCATGGGCGCGGTCAGCCGCGTTGGGATAGGAGATGCGCAGGGACAGATGATAGCTCGAGCGCGGATTGCGCGTGTCGATCACATAGCGCCCCTCGGGCGTGCGCTCGTCGCCCTGGAACCGCTTGTGGCCCATCGGCGCATCGCCGAACTGGATGCCGCGATAGGCGCGGATCGGCTGGCCTCCCGCATAGGCGATGAGCAGCCGGTCGGACTTGTCGACCAGCAGGTAGTCCGCAATCAGAGCCCCCCTCACAGGCCCCCTCACAGGCCCCGGCAGCGCCCGGCTCGCGCTCGCGCCATCAGGCCGCGCCGGGACAGCCACCCCTTCGCCCGGCGCTGCGACCACCTTGGGCGGCGGCCCGGACGAGCAGGCGGCGAGCAGCAGCGCAAGAAGGAGAGCGGCGATCCGGTGCATGCCCATCCCTTCTAGCCTCCCTTTCCTTGCCCTTGCCTTACCCGATACCGCGCCATCGCCCCCTAATCCACGAAGGGATCACGCATCAGGATCGTATCGTCGCGCTCGGGCGAGGTCGAGACCAGCGCAACGGGGCACTCGATCAGCTCCTGCACGCGCTGGATATACTTGATCGCATTGGCCGGCAGATCGGCGAAGCTGCGCGCGCCCGCCGTGCTCTGGTCCCAGCCCTCCATCTCCTCGTAGATCGGCTCGCACGCGGCCTGGTCGGCGGCATGGCTCGGCAGGTAGTCATAGACCTGCCCGCGCAGGCGGTACCCGGTGCAGATGCGCACCCTCTCGAGCCCGTCGAGCACGTCGATCTTGGTGAGCGCGATGCCGGTCACGCCTGCAATCGCGCAGGTCTGGCGCACCAGCACCGCATCGAACCAGCCCACCCGGCGCTGGCGCCCGGTGACGGTGCCAAACTCGTGGCCCCGCTCGCCCAGGCGCTGGCCGACCTCATCCTCGAGCTCGGTCGGGAACGGGCCAGAGCCCACGCGCGTGGTGTAAGCCTTGACGATGCCAAGCACGAAGCCGGTCGAGTTGGGGCCGAGCCCGCTGCCGCTCGCGGCGGTGCCGCTCACAGTGTTGGACGAGGTGACGAAAGGATAGGTGCCATGGTCGACATCGAGCAGGACGCCTTGCGCGCCCTCGAACAGGATCTTGGCCCCCGCCCGGCGCACCTTCTTGAGGCGCTTCCATACCGGCTGGGCGAAGCGCAGCACGAAGGGGGCGACGTCGGCCAGCTCGGCGAGCAGCGCCTCGCGATCGACCGGGGGCTGGTCGAAGCCTGCCCGCAACGCGTCGTGATGCGCGCACAGCCGATCGAGCTGCGGCTCGAGCGCGTCGAGATGGGCGAGATCGCACACGCGGATCGCGCGCCTGCCGACCTTGTCCTCGTAGGCGGGGCCGATGCCGCGCCCGGTGGTGCCGATCTTGCCCTTGCCCGCCGCCGTCTCGCGCAGGCCATCAAGATCGCGGTGCATCGGCAGGATCAGCGGGCAGTTGTCGGCGATCGCGAGGTTGTCGTCAGTAATCCGCACGCCCTGCCCCTCGAGCTTCTCGACTTCGGAGCGCAGCGCCCAGGGATCGAGCACGACGCCGTTGCCGATCACCGAGAGCGTACCCGAGACGATGCCGGAGGGCAGCAGGCTGAGCTTGTAGGTCGTCCCGTCGATCACGAGCGTGTGGCCCGCATTGTGCCCGCCCTGAAAGCGCACGACGGCATCGGCGCGGCTCGCCAGCCAGTCGACGATCTTGCCCTTGCCCTCATCGCCCCACTGGGCGCCGATCACCGTGACGTTGGCCATGCTTGTCCTTTATTGGTCCCTCGCGCCCGCTGCGGCGCAAACCGGGCGGCAACTAGGCGCTCGGGCCCCCGAGGGCAAGCGCGCTTGCTGCGCTTGCCCGATGCTCTCGCACGCCCGTTGCGCCGGGCTCGGCTCGCCGCGCATACAGCACGGTTGATACAAATGTTACAGTGTCCTGGCGTCAAAAACCGCTCGATCATCGAGGCGCCGCCTGATCGGGCGAGGCGATCACTGGGCGCAAGGATTGGCAGCGAAACAGGCATTGCACGAGCATGTCACGCGCACCCTCCTGTAGGAAAGCAAAACCGGCACGCTGACGCCGCCGCCGCCGCCGCGTCTTCGAATGATGGTGGACGCGGATCGCTTCGACATTATACTTAGTTAGGAACCTAATTACATAAGCAGGAGCGACTCATGCCAGTCAATCGCCGAATGATCCTCGCCTCGGGCGGCGCCGCTGCGGCGGTGACGCTGATGGGGGGCTGGGCCATACTCGCCAATCCGCCGCTCTCGCGCGCCTCGGCGCCGTGGGAGGCGGCGGGCAAGGGGCTCGGCGATCCTCGTCTCGATGCCCTCTCCTTCGCGATCCTCGCGCCCAATCCGCACAATCGTCAGCCCTGGCAGTTCAGCCTTGCAGGGATCGACAGGATCGACATCCATTGCGATCTTGCAAGACGCCTGCCCGCGACCGATCCGCTCGATCGGCAGATCACGATCGGCTTTGGCTGCATGATCGAGCTTTTGCGCATGGCCTGCGCCGAGCAGGGCTACACTGCGCGGATCGAAGCCTTCCCCGATGGCGAAGGCGCGAGGCGGCTCGATACGCGCCGGATCGCGAGCGTTTGGCTGGAGCCCGTTGCCGCGCAAAAGGACCCGCTTTTCGCGCAAGCTCTGCTGCGGCGATCCACCAAGGAAGCCTTCGAGGATCGCGCCGTGCCGCAGGCGCAGATTGATCGCCTCGCGCGGCAGGTCGAAGCGCCCTGTCGCTTCGGGGCGACGCAGGACGCCGAGCAGCACCGCGCGATCGCCGACAATGCCTGGCGCGCCTGGCAGATCGAGCAGGAGACCCCCGCGACGCGGCGCGAAAGCATCGATCTCATGCGTTTCGGCAATGCCGCGATCATCGCCCAGCCCGACGGGATCGATATGGGCGGAACCTATCTGAGCGCCGCCCACGCGGCAGGCTTCCTCACGCCCGAAGAGCTCGATCGACCGGGCAGCACGGCCTATCAATCGGGCTTCGATCTCTATCGCGGCATGGTCGAGAGCACGCCGCGCTGGATCTGGCTAACCACCGCGACGGACACCCGGATCGATCAGCTTGCCGCGGGCCGCTCATGGGTTCGCCTCAATCTGGCGGCGCAGGCGCGCGGCCTTGCGGTTCATCCCTGGAGCCACGCGCTGCAGGAATTTCCCGAGATGGCCGGCCCCTATCGCGAATTGCGCGAACGCCTTGCGCCCGAAGGCGGCACGGTTCAGATGTTTGCGCGGCTCGGCTATGGGCCCAAGGTCCCGCCCAGCCCGCGCTGGCCTTTGGAGAGCAAGCTGATCGATGCCGCCCCGCCCGCCCGACCGACCGGATGACCCCGTAACCTACCGGATCTTCAACGAGATCGCCATCATCGACCAACTCGCGACCGCAGCCTTGCGCAAGGTGCTCGCGCCGCCGCTCAATCCCTCGATGTTCGGCGTGCTCAATCATTGCGTGCGTCTGGGCGATGGCAAGACGCCGAGCTATCTCGCCGAGGCCTTCCAGATCACGCGCCCTTCGATGACCGCGATCCTTGAGAAGCTGGCGAAAGCCGGGTTCGTGCGGGTCGAACAGGATGCGAAGGACGCACGCACCAAGCGCGTCTGGCTGACCCAAAGCGGACGCGCGGCGCGCAACGAGGCCGTGCAGGCGACCGCAGGTCTGATCGCGACGATCGAGCAGGATCTGGCGCAGATCAATCAGGAGAGCCTTCTCGCCATGCTCTGCGAATTGCGCGCAGTGCTCGATCGCGCGCGGTGATCGGCGCTGGCCGAGGAGCGCCTCAGGCCTCGTCGCCGAATTCGGCGAGCAGCTCGAGATATTCGATATCGCGCACCACCAGCGCCCTGCCCTCGCGCGCGATGATCCCCTGCTCCTCCCATTCGGAGATGAGGCGGCTCACATTCTCGCGCGCGAGGCCCGCAAAGGCGCCCAGATCGCTCTGGCTCGGATTGTAGCGCAGGCGGCCCTCGCCGCCGGTCTGGTCCATCAGCCGCACGAGCGCGCGCGCCAGACGCGGGCCCATCGAAAAGGTGCGATCGCTCTCGATCACGAGGTTCAGCTGGCGCACCCGACGGGCAAGCTCGCGCATCAGGCCGACCACCGAGAGCGGATCGACCGAGACGGTGTCGAGGAAGGTCTGCGTCGAGACCAGCAGCGCCGTTGACGGGCCGACCGCCGTGACCGTGGCGGTGCGCGGGTGGCTGTCGAGCATGGCGATCTCGCCCACCAGCTCGCCGGGCGAACAATAATTGAGGATGATCTCGCGCCCGCTCGCGCTCACGATGCTGATCTTGAGCCCGCCCGAAAGCAGCAGCACGGCAAAATCGCCCGCTTCATCGCCCTGATGGATGATCACTTCGCCCGATTTGAACTCGCGGCGGGTGGATCGTTTGAGCAGCGCCTCGAGCGGGCCGGGCTCGAGCGCGCGCAGCAGGCTTTCGGGCGCAAGGCTGGCGATGGTCTCTTCGAGATTGTCCATTGGTATCCCCGCAGCGTGTCTTTCCCGCAAGACCCGGATTTACGCCTTGGCCGCGCGCAAGGCAACGCGCGCGCGGCCGGGTGGGGCAAAGTGTGATCGGCATCACAGATCATCGCACTGCGATGGCCTAGACCCGGCATCGAAGCAGCGGGGCGAGCGAGACCGGCCCACACGACCGGCCGCACACGCTCCCACACAGGATCAGACGGCTTTACCAGGCGCCCCAGGCGGAGGGGCATGTCTCTTCCGCTCCCTTGGCCCGCATGTCCTTTCGCGAGGGGATGCGGGCCTTTTTTGGGCAGGTTCAGGCAGCGGCTGGCAGCGCGCCGGGCCCCTCATTGCATGGCGGTTTGCCGCACGGACCGGGGCCAGATCCTCGCTTTCTCGCGAATGGGGAAAAGGCGCCCGAGCGCTTGGCCGGGCATGCCGGAAAAAGGAGGGGCTGCACCCCCCCGATGCAGCCCCAAGGACGCCAAATCGGGGATGGCCCAAAAGAGCCGGATCGCCCGATGCGTGCATGACGCCCTGTTAACCCGCGCGCCGCGGGCCTGTGCGCCATCAGCTGGCGGCCCCGAGGCGGTGCGATGCGGCTGAGTGCGCGGACTTGGCTCGTGCCCTCGGCCGCCGCTCGCCGTGTCGATGGGCCGGTTCTAGCGGGGCGGATGCGGGGTGAGTGTGTTGCACATCACGTTACGCAAATTTTGCTGACTTTTGGACGCACGGGCCCGGTGAGCACGGATGGCGCGGCGATGGCGGCGGGCGCGCGACGCGGCGAATCGTATCTTGCAAACGATTGTCAATAGCGTAATCCTGAAGGGACCGATTCGCCCGATGCGGGCCTCAGCCCCCGCATCCCCCTTCCCGACAGGACCCATGATCATGCGGCGCCCCCTTCTCCTGCTCCTTGCTCTCCTTCTCGCTGCCTGCGCAGGAGAGCCCCCCGAACGCCAGGCCGGCCGCATCGTCACCGTTGGCGGCGACATGACCGAGATCGTCTATGCGCTGGGCGCGGGCGAGCGGATCGTCGCGGCCGATGATCGCAGCTACTACCCCGCCGAAGTCGAAGCCTTGCCCAAGATCGGCTATCTGCGCCGCCTCTCGGCCGAAGGCGTGCTCGCGACCGATCCCGATCTCATCCTGATCAGCGGCGCCGCCGGCCCCGAAGACGCGATCGCGCAGATCCGTTCGGTCGGGATCGAGATCGTCGAGATGCCCGAGGTCTATTCGCTCGAGGGGCTGATCGAGAAGGTGCGGCTGGTCGCCAAGGCGATCGGCGAGGTCGAGGCGGGCGAAGAACTGGTCGCTTCGATCAAGGCCGATTGGGAGGCGGCGCAGGCCGAGATCGCCAAGTTCGATGCGCCCCCGCGCGCACTGTTCTTCACCATGCTGCGCGAAGGCGTGCCGCAGGCCGCCGGAACCGCGACCGCCGCACACGGCGTGATCGAGCTTTTGGGCGGGACCAATCTCTTCGCGAGCCAATCGGGCTACACCCCGATCTCGACCGAGGCCGCCGTCGCCGCCAATCCCGACATCATCCTCGTGATGACGCATGATGCGGGCGAGAATGGCGGGCTCGAGACGATCACGGCCAATCCTGCCATTGCGCTGACCAAGGCGGTGCAGGAAGGGCGCGTGTTCCTTGTCGATTCGGTGCAGATCATGCAGTTCGGCCCGCGCCTCCCCGCCGCCATGGCCGAGCTTGCCGCTGCGATCAACGAAGGGCGTCAGGCTTTCGAGATAGAGCGCGATGCATCAGCCGATCGCCCGGGCTGAACCCGCTGGCGCGCAACCGGGCGCGGGCGATGCGGCAAACCTTGCCGCCGCCGATCTGCAAGGCCAGCGCGAGCGGCGCGGGCGGCTGACCGTCTGGGCCTGCGCGGCGCTCGCGCTGATCGGCGCGATCGCCTCGATCATGCTCGGCCCGCTCGAAGTGGGGCCGCTCGACGTGATCCGCATTGCGCTGGGCGCTGCGGGTTTCGACACGACCGCCGGGCTCACCCGCGTCCAGATCGGCGTGGTCGAGAATATCCGGGCCCCGCGCGCCCTCCTCGGCGCGCTCGGCGGCGCAGCGCTGGGCGCGGCGGGCGCGGCGATGCAGGGTTTCTTCCGCAATCCGCTCGCCGATCCGGGCCTGATCGGCGTCTCGGCCGGCGGAGCTTTCGCGGCGGTCGGCGTGATCGTGCTGGGCGGCGCGACGCTCGCCTCGCTCACGGCAATGCTCGGCGCTTTCGCCCTGCCGCTCGCCGCCTTTGCCGGGGCGCTCGCGACGGTGATCGCGATCTTTCTCCTCTCGATGCTCGATGGCCGGGTGATCGTTGCCACCATGTTGCTTGCAGGGGTTGCTGCCAATGCGCTCGCCTTTTCGGGCATCGGCTATCTCACCTTCCTCGCCGATGATCAGCAGCTGCGCGATCTGACCTTCTGGACGCTGGGCAGCCTCGGCGGCGCCACCTGGGAACGTGTGCTCCCCGCCAGCCTCGGCATGGCCGCAGGGCTGGCCCTGCTGCTCACGCTGGCGCGCCCGCTCAATGCCCTGCTCCTGGGCGAAGGCGATGCCTTTGCGCTCGGCATCGATGTCGAGGCGGCCAAGCGCCGCGCCGCAATCGGCACCGCTCTCGGCGTGGGCGCGGCAACGGCGGTGTGCGGCATCGTCAATTTCGTCGGCCTGGTCGTGCCCCATCTGGTGCGGCTGATGACGGGGCCGGATCATCGCTATGTCCTGCCCGGCTCGTGTTTTCTCGGCGCGGCCCTCGTGCTCTTCGCCGATATCGCCGCGCGGCTTGCGGTGATCCCCGCCGAGCTGCCGCTGGGCGTCGTCACCGCCGCAATCGGCGCGCCGTTCTTTTTCTGGCTGCTGCTGCGCGACAAGCATCGCGGGCTTTCGGCATGAGCCTTGCCCTGCATCAGGCCAGCGTGATCCGTTCGGGGCGCGCAATCCTCGGGCCGGTCAGCTTCGCCTGCGAGCCCGGATGCTTCACGGCTCTGTGCGGCCCTAATGGCGCGGGCAAATCGACTGCGCTTGCGCTGATTGCCGGATCGCTCAGGGCCGATGAAGGCGAGATCACCATCGATGGCGCGCCAATCGCTTCGCTGAGGCCGCCAGAGCTGGCGCGCAAGCGCGCCCTCGTCGCGCAGACGAGCGCGCTCAGTTTCCCGTTCCACGTTCACGAAGTGATCGAGATGGGTCGCACCCCGCACCGGGCGACGAGCACCAAGGCGCGCGATGCCGCCGCCGTATCGGGCGCGATGGAGGCGATGCAGATCGCCGGGCTGGGCGCCCGCAATTATCTCACCCTCTCGGGCGGCGAGCGCCAGCGGGTCAACATCGCGCGCGCGCTCGCCCAGCTGTGGGATGCGCCCGAGCAAGGCGGCCAGCGTTGGCTGCTGCTCGACGAGCCGACCTCAGCGCTCGATCTGCGCCACCAGATCGATCTGCTCGAGCTGCTCCGCCGTCTCGCGCGCGAAGGCTGGGGGATCATCGCGGTGCTGCATGATCTGCATCTCGTTCATGAATATGCCGACGAGGTTGTGCTGCTGCGCGGCGGGCGCGTCTTTGCAAGCGGCCCGGCGCGCGCGGCGCTCACCCCCGAGACGATCCAGACCGCTTTCGGGCTCGCACAGCCCTACGCGCTGGCCCCGCGCTAGAGGGCCCGCGCTGAAAGGCCCGCGCTCCGGGGAAGAGGCGGGCCTTTGCGCGGTGTACGCTCGCAGCGTATCCCGCGGGGGGTCGTTATCGGATCAGCCGCCGCTGCGCGCCGTCCCTGTCTCGATCAGCGCGAGCGCCCTTGCGGTCGCCTCGTCCGAAGCGGTCTCGCCGGTCTTGATTGCATCGGCGAGCTTCAAAAGCTCCTGCGCGATATCGGTGCCGTAATTGGCTTCCTGCGCGATCCGGATGCCGCCCGAGGTCTCGGCGACATTGTCCCATTTCGCGCGCACCGCATCCCAATAGGCGCCGGTCTTTTCCCAATAGCTGTCGGCGGCGGCGACATTGTATTCATCGAACCGCTCATAAGTGTTGAGGACATATTCCTGCACCACCGGCACGAGTTCGCCACTGCCATCTTCGGCGGGCATCATCTTGGTGTTGTCCTGCCAGTGAATCCAGCCGGTCGGGGTGAGCTGGTGGCGGTTGACGCTTTCATAGCGATCATAGATCGGCGAGCGCGTCGCATCGCGGCGGGCGAGCGGGCGGGTGGTCGAATTCGATTCCCAGGTGGTCACGCCGTTCTTCGTCTCCCAGGTCCCAATCCCGGCATAGCGCGGGCTGTCATCGACCTGATAGACCGTCTGCGACCAGGCGCCCTCGCGCTCTTCGGCAGCAACCGGGGTCATCTCCCAGGTGTCGCCTCCATCATAGGCGAGGATGGCTTCGGGTTCGTATTCCCAATCCTGGCGCCAGTGCTTGACGACATAGGGCTTGTCTTGCGGGCCGACGACGAGGAGATGCTGGAGCACGATCCGCGTGCCAGTGTCCTCGATCACCCGCACGCTTTCATAACCACCCGATTTCTTGGGCTCGAGCGGTTCATAGCCTGCGAGCCAGGCGGTGCCCTCCTGCATGTCGAAGGTGACCTTGTGATCGCCTGCCATGGAAAGGATGATCTGGCGCTGGGCCTCGAACTCGGCCTGCTCGGCCGGCGTCATCGAAGCGGCCTGGGCCGTGGCAGGCGCGGCGGCGGCTTGCGCGAAGGCGGGCGCGGGCGCGGCCACCAGCGCGGTGGCGGCGAGCCCGGAGGCGAGTAGGGTCTTGGTGAGTGTACGCATTTGGCAGAGGACTCCAGTTAAGATTGCAAATCAGAATTGGTAGCTTATCGAGACGCTAGCATTTCTTCCCGGCCGGGTGAAGGCGCCAAATATGTCCGCATCCTCGAGCCTGAGCCCGCGAACATCGGACCATAGCGCGTAGGTTTCATCGAACACATTGAAGAGGCCCGCCCGCAATTTGAGCGAAGACGTGACCTCGAGGAAGGCCGTGAGATCGAGGATCGTCGAAGCATCGGGACGCACGAACAGATCGGCGCGATCGGCGCCGCGTTCGACTTCGTCGGCCTGCTTGCGGGCATTGTGCGTCACGATCAGGTCCGCGCCGAACCGGCCACCCGGATCGCGATAGCCCAGACCGCCGACGATGGTCAGCGGATCGACCGTGTCGAGCGGGGTGCGGCTGCCATCGGGATTGACGATATCGCCATTGGCATAGGCAAGCGCGAAATTGGCGGTGATGCCGCTGTCGCTTTGCCAATCGGCCTTGACTTCGAAGCCGTTGATTGCGGCGCCGTCGAAATTGACGAACTGGAACAGCGCCGGATCCTGCGGAGTGAAGCTGCCGCCGATTACCTGCTGGCTGATGAAATCGTCGTAGTCGCCCTCGAAGCGCACCGCCTGGAGCGAGAACCCATCGCCGACATAGCGCGCGCCGATTTCCCAGCTCTCGCTGGTTTCCGGCCCCAGATCGGGATTGGGCAACGCGGTCGCACCGAAAGATTCGAAGAAATTGTTCACCTGCCCGGGCGTGGGCGCAAGGAAGCCCTGTGCGTAATTTCCGAACAGGATCACGTTATCGACCGGCTCCAGGGTCAAGCCGAGCTTGGGCGAGAGACGCTGGTCGCTCTGGCCGGCGGTCAGGAAACCTTCGGTCAGCGGATCGTCGGTGGGATTGAGGTCGTAGAAATCGAACCTGAGTGCCGGAAACACCGTCAGCATCCCGTCGAACAGCGCGATCTCGCCAGCGAGAAAGATCCCGCCCAGCGTGAAATCAGTCACGGGGAAGGCGCGGGCGGGGAAGCTGTCGCCGCTTGGCGGGACGGTCCCATTGCGCAGGCCCTCCTGCCGGGTCCAGCTGACATCGCCGCCGAACGCGAGTTCGACGCTCGCGCCGCCTGCCTCGAAGGAGGAGCGCGCCACGCCGGCAAGACCATAGACCTCGTTGTCGAATGTGTTGATCCGGATGCGATCAGGCGCCGGCGCGGGGCCAAGCGGCGTGCGGTCTTCTTCGGCGAACTGGAAATCCTCGCCCTGCTGCCAGAAACCGGTGAGGAAGGCGTATTCGATCGCGTCGGCGCCTTCGCCCTGCCAGGTCCAGTCGGCCGATAGGCGGGTGCGGCTCGACGTGTCTTGCGCTTCCAGCCGGTCGACATTCCAGACCGGCGCCGGGCCGAACACGAAGGCTGGGCCAAGCCCGGTGAGGACGTTGGTCGCAATCTCGCTTTCCAGCCATTCGCCGGTCAGGCGCAGGCGATGCTCGCCATTGTTCCAGACGAGCTTGCCGAGCACGGCATTCGATTCGCCATCCTGCGGATTGGGCAGGGTGCGCGCCTCGCCGGTGCCGCCGATCTCGCCCTGGTTCTCGAGCTCCTGGAAGTCGCGCCTGGTATAGGCGATGTAGGCGGAGAGGTTGCCGGTCTGCCCGGCCAGCGTCGCCGTGTTCGCAAACTCGTTGTCCTCGCTCGAATATTGCGAGGTGACGAACCCGCCGAGGCTGTCCGCGCCGATGATATCGACCGGATCGGCGGTGGTGAAGCTGATCGCGCCGGCCAGCCCGTCCGAACCATAGAGCGCGGAGGCCGGGCCGCGCAGGATCTCGACCTGGCGCACCAGGCTCACATCGGTGCCGTTGGCCCGGCCCACTTCCTGCGGTCCGAAGCTGAAGCCCTGCGGCGAGCGGATCCCGTCGACCTGGATGAGCACGCGATTGCCGCCGATCCCGCGGATCACGAAATCCTCGTTGCGCGCGCGGCCCGTGGCCCCGAAGGTTGCGCCGAACCGGGCGGGCGCGCGGCGCACGCTGACGCCGGGCTCGAAGCGCACGAGATCGCGCAGGTCGGTGGCGAGCTGGTCGGCGATGTCCTCGTTGGTGATGATGGTGACGGTGGCGGGGGCCTCTTCGACGAGCACTGGCGTGCGGGTGGCGGTGACGGTGATGCGATTATCGTTTCCGGCATCCTCATCGCGCTTGACGGGAGTGGGCTGTTCCTCGCCCTCGCCGCTTTCGGCGAGCGCGGGCTGAGCCGCTGCGCTCAGCAGGGCTGCGCCAAGCGCGAGGGTCGAGACGGTAGTGTGACGCATGGCGATCCTTTTGCGATCAATTTTCAAGAGCTGCGCCACGCGTCCTGTCTTAGATGCAATTGCGAGTCAATCCTACTGCGAGTGCTAATGCGAAATATTCGCATTGCGTCAGCGCGGCGCTTCAGCCCGATAGCGCGCACGCAAAAGAGGCGGGCATCGCTGCCCGCCTCCCCGTCTGTCCAATCGTGATGAAGCCCGAAGGGCGCGCTAGAAGCGCATGCCCACTTCCACCCCATAAAGCGCCCGCGCGCCCGGCGAGATGAACGAGCCACCAAATTCAATCGCCGGGATCGCCTCGGCGATGAACTTCTCGTTGAGCACGTTCTCGCCAAAGGCAAACACGCTGAAATTGCCAATCTGCAATCCGGCGCGAATGTTGAGCACGCTGAAGGCATCGCGCTCGGTTATGCTGTAATTCGCATCGCCCGTCTCGGGCGGGAGAAAGGCGACCTGCGAGATCGGGATGAGCCCTGTAAACACGGTCGGCCGGGTCTGGTCCTGCACCGAATGAAACCAGGTCGGCCCGGTGATCCGGTAATCCGCGCGCATGATGAGATCGACGGTGTCGCTCATCGGCGTGTCGATCTCGGTGCCCAGATTGATCGTATAGTCGGCAGTATAGGGTGATTCGTTGCCGACGGTATAAGGCCGCGAGGCGTTTTCCTTGATCTCGCTGTCGGTCACGTTGAATGCGCCGAACACGCTCCATCCCTCGATCAGCTGCGCGGCGAGATTGAGCTCGGCGCCCATCACCTCGACTTCGTCGATATTGGAGACAACACGCAGGAGGCCAAACCCGCCCACGAAGAATTCGAAGAACTGCATGTCCTCGATCTCGGTGTAATAACCTGCCAGATCGAAGGTGATCGCACCATTGGCCGCGCTGCCCTTGAGCCCGACCTCGAACGCGCTCGAGACTTCCTTGTCATACTGATCGCGGATCGTGACATCGGCATTGATCGTGCCCGGTGTCACGCCATCGTTGAAATTGGCATCGATGATCGCGGCCGAGCCCTGATTGTTGAAGCCCCCCGATTTGAAACCGATGCCCCAGTTTGCATAGACGTTGAGATCGGGCGTGGGCTGCCAGCTGAGCGAGACCTTGGGCTGGAGCTGGCGGAAGGTTTCCTGGGCCGGGTCAAGCGTGCCGAAGGCCTGGCCCGGATTGATCGGTCCGCCGGTGATCGGATCGATTGCGTTGGGCACGAGCGAGGAGGTCGAACGATCCTCGATGTCGTAGCGCAGCGCGAGCCCGGCGGTGACATTGCCGAAATCATATTCGGCATTGCCGAAGAAGGCATAGACATTGGTGTCGAAACTGTCAGCCAGCAGGAGCGAGGTCGGGTTGGACGTATCCGGCCCGTTGAAGAGCTCGGGGATCACCCCCTGCCCCAGATCAGCGCCCAGGCTCACCCCGGTCTGGCGGTCGATGTTGAGATAGTAGAAGCCGAGCTGCCAATCGAGCGGGCCAGTGCCGTTCGAGGAGAGACGGATCTCGCCGCTGATATCGCTCTGCTCGCGCAGCTGGAACTGCGTGCCATCGCAGGTCGTCGGGCTGTAGGGCCCGAAGGTCGAACCGTTGGCGGGATCGAACAGGAAGGGCACCGGGACAGTCCCGATGAAGCCGGGCTGGTTGACCGGAAAACCGGTAAGCTGCGCGGTCGAGGCGAAACACGCGCCTGCGACATTGGCGGCGGTGTCGGTCGGCGCGGGGAACGGGATGTAGCGCGCGAAATCGGCTGCGGTGCCATCGGCGATGAGGCTCTGGTCGACATCCGAATAGAGCGCCCACGCGCTCAGCGTCGCGCCGCCGAAATCGTGATCGATCTTGGCCGAGATATCGAAGCTGTCCTGGTCGTTCGAAGGGTCGATATTGCCGTAGAAGCGGAACGGGTGGTCGTTCACGTCTTCGTTGAAGGCAGGGTTGAACGCGGCAAAACCGGGCAGATGAAACGCGGCGTTGAACGCGATCGAGGAACCGCGCAGCTCGGAATAGCGCGCCTTCACGTCGATCTCGGTGTCGGGGCCAAGCTGCGCCATGATCCGGCCATCGACCGCGAAGACCTCCTGATTGTCGACGTTGCGCTCATCGAGGAAGATGTTCTCGAAAAAGCCGTCGGTCGTGCGGTAATAGCCCGACAGCACGAAGCCGAGATTGTCGCTGATCGGGCCGGCGAGATGCGCGGCGGCCTCGATTGTCTCGACATTGGCATAGGAGACACGCGCGGCGCCTTCGAACACATCGCCCGGCTCGAGCGTCGAGATGACGACCGCGCCCGCGGCGGCATTGCGGCCATAGAGCGCGCCCTGCGGCCCTTTCAGGATCTCGATCTGGCGCAAGGTGCCCTGCGGCTGGTTGAGCTGCGCGATATTTGTCTTGAGGATCCCATCAACCACGAGCGCAACCGAGCTTTCCGCATCGCGCGCGCCGTTGATGCCGCGAATGTTGATCTGGGTATCGCCCGCTTCGGCGGTGCCGGTGACGATCGTCACGCCGGGGACGAGGCCGACGAAATCCTGCGTGTTGACCGAGTTGGTCTTGGCGATCGTGTCCGCCGTCAGCACCGAAACCGAGGCGGGCACGTCCTGCAGCCGCTCGTCCTGGCGGCGCGCGGTGACGATGATCGCATTGTCGTCCGACGGGGCTTCGGCGGAGACATCGCTCGGTGCATCCATCTGCTGCGCGACGGCAGGCGCCATCGGAAGGACCGCGCCGATCGCGACCCCGGCGGAGAGGAAAGTCTTGAGATTACGCATTGATCAGTTCTCCCTGAACCTTGAAAGGAAGCCCTTGCGTTGCCGAGAGGTTTAGATCCCAAGCCCTGCTGCCCCGCAAATTTTCTGTCGCGCGCCCCGTTTTGTGATTGACCCTGTTGCGCGTCTATTGCCTTATTGTATACAATATTGCTTCGTCAAGAGCGGGATATGCAAAGGAGCAGATGTGCCCAAGGCGTCCGACCTCGCCTATGAAACGATCCGCGCCATGGTGCTTTCGGGCGAACTTGCGCCCGGCGAGCAGCTGAGCGAGGAAGCGCTGGCCGAGCGCTGCGGCGTGTCGCGCACGCCGGTGCGCGATGCATTGCGCCGGCTCGAGGCGGAATTGCTCGTGCGCCGCAACTCATCGCAGCGCAGCTTCGTTGCCGACTGGTCGCTCGGCGATGTCGCCGATGCCTTCGAACTGCGCGCGATGATGGAAGGTTATGCCGCAAGACGCGCCGCGGAGCGGATGGACAGCTGCCGGCTCAAGCGCCTGAAAGAGGCCAATTCCCGGCTCCATGGCGCGATCACCGGCGCGCATGTCGATGTCGCCGCGTTTCTCGAACACAATCGCGCCTTTCACGAGATCATTCTCGAAGCCGCCGAATCGCGCCGTCTTGCAACGCTGCTCTCGGCGCTGATCGAACAGCCGGTCGTGTGGCGCACGGCGCAATTCTACGGGCGCGAATCGTTTCATCGTTCGCACAGCGAACACGAGGATCTCCTCGCTGCCCTCGAACGCGGCGACGGGGCATGGGCCGAAGCAGTCATGGCCGGACATATCCGGCGCGCCTTTCACGCTTATGCCGATGCCCATCGCGGCCTCGCCAAGGATGCGGCCTGATCAATATGTATACAGAACAACGATCCGCCATCGAACTCGTCGAAGTGGGCCCGCGCGATGGCTTGCAAAACGAGCCCGAGACGATTGCGACAAGCGCCAAGCTCGAACTCATCGAGGCGATGATCGGCTATGGCGCGCGCCGGCTCGAGGTTGCCAGTTTCGTGCATCCCGCGCGCGTGCCCCAGATGGCCGATGCCGAAGCCGTGATCGCCGGCCTGCCCGATCGTGCCGAGGTGACCTATATCGGCCTCACATTGAACAAACGCGGCATCCTGCGTGCGCTCGCGACCCGTGAGGGCGGCGCGCGCGGGATCGATCAGGCCGGCTGCGTGATCGTCGCGAGCGATACGTTCGGGCAGAAGAACCAGGGCCAGACAATCGAGCAGGGCATCGCGGAGACAAAGGACATGCTGCGCTTTGCCCGCGCCGAAGGGCTCGCCGCGCAGGTCACGATCAGCGCCGCGTTCGGTTGCCCGTTCGAGGGCGAGGTCAAGCATGAAACGGTGCTCGCCATCGCCGAGGAACTGGCCGCCGAGGGCCCGGCCGAGATCGCGCTTGCCGATACGATCGGCGTCGGCGTGCCCGCCCAGGTGAGCGAGCTGTTCGGCCGGTTGGGCGAAGTCCTCTCAGGCCGCATCCCGATGCGCTGCCATTTCCACGACACGCGCGGGACCGGTATTGCCAATGCCTGGGCGGCCTATCAGGCCGGCGTGCGCGTGTTCGATGCCTCATTGGGCGGGCTGGGTGGTTGCCCCTTCGCGCCCAAGGCGACCGGCAATATCGCCACCGAAGACCTCATCTATCTGATGGCGCAATCGGGCGTTGAAACCGGCATCGACCTGGCGGGCGCGATCGCGGCCAATCATGCCTTTGCCGCTATCCTGGGCCGCGAACTGCCTTCGCTCGTCGCCAAGGCGGCCTGATCCCTTCCCCTTGTACCGGAGAGACTATGACCTACAGACTGGGCGTTGATGTCGGCGGAACCTTCACCGACCTCTTGCTGTTCGATGAGGCGAGCGGGCGCTTCTGGCGTCACAAGACCCCTTCCACCCCGCATGACAGCTCCGAAGGCATCCTGACCGGCGTCAAGGCGATCACCGAGCAGGCGGGCGTCTCCGCGCGCGAAATCAGCTATTTTCTCCATGGCACGACGGTCGCGACCAATGCCGTGCTCGAAGGCAAGGGCGCGAAGGTCGGGCTGATCACGACCGAGGGATACCGCGATGTCATGCAGATCGCGCGCAGCTTCGTGCCCGGCGGGCTCGCCGCGTGGATCGTGTGGCCCAAGCCCACGCCGCTTGCGCATCTGGAGGATACACTCGAAGTGCCCGAGCGCATGGGCGCAGATGGCGCGGTGGTGCGCGCGCTTGACGAGGACGCAGTTCGTTCGGCCCTGCGCACGCTCAAGGCGCAAGGGATCGAGGCGCTGACCGTCAGCCTCATCAACGCCTATGTGAACGGCGCGCACGAGGCGCGGATCGGCGAGATCGCGGCGGAGGAATTGCCCGGCATCCCCGTCTCGCTCTCCCACGAAGTGCTGCCAGAGATGCAGGAATACGAGCGCACCCTCTCGACCGTTGCCAATGCCGCGGTGCGCCCGGTGGTGAGCAAATATGTCTCGAACCTGCGCACCAAGCTCGAGGATGAGGGGCTCGAGGGGCGGCTTTCGCTGCTGCGTTCGGATGGCGGGCTGATGAGCAGCCAGAAGGCCGAGGAGCACCCGGTCAACATCCTCATGTCCGGCCCCGCCGGCGGAGTGACGGGGGCGCTGTGGGTCGCGAAGAATGCAGGGCTCAAGAATATCCTGACCCTTGATGTCGGCGGCACCTCGACCGATGTCGCGCTGATCGAGGGGCTCGAGCCGCGCCGGCAGCGCACGACCGAAGTCGGCCACCTCTCGGTGCGCGCCTCGGCGCTCGATGTGAAGACGGTGGGCGCAGGGGGCGGCTCGATCGCGCATGTGCCCGAGCTGACCGGCGCGCTGCGCGTCGGCCCCGAGAGCGCGGGCGCGGTGCCCGGCCCCGTCGCCTACAACAAGGGCGGCGAGCTCCCGACCGTGACCGATGCCAATGTCGTGCTCGGCTATCTGCCCGAGGATCTGCTTGGCGGCAGCTTCAAGCTCGATCGCGAGGGCGCCAAGGCGGCGGTCCAGACGATCGCCGATGCGCTCGGCGTCAGCCTCATGGAAGCGGCGCGCGGGATCATCGATATCGTCAATGAGAACATGTTCGGCGCGCTGCGCATGATCAGCGTCCAGCAGGGCTATGATCCGCGCGATTTTGCGCTGATGGGCTTTGGCGGCGCGGGGCCGCTCCATGTCAACGCGGTGGCGCGGCTGATGGGGAGCTGGCCCGCTGTCTCTCCGGTCTCGCCGGGCGTGCTGTGCGCACTGGGCGATGCGACCACGCGCATGCGCACCGAGACCGCGCGCAGCTTCTCGCGGCTTGCGCGCGAAACCTCGGTCGGCGATCTCGTCGCCGTGCTCGACGAGATGGCCGAGCAGACCCGCAGCGAGTTGATCGCCGATGGCGTGCCTGAAAGCCAGATCACGACGCAGTTCGAAGTCGATGTGCGCTATGCCGGGCAAGCTTTTGAAGTGCCTTTAACAATCGACAAGGCGGTGCTCGACGAAGCGGGGATCGAGGGCATCCTCGCTCGTTTCGACGAGGAGCACTTGCGGCTCTTCACCTTCAACATGGATACACCGCACGAGATCGTGAACCTGCGCGCGGTGGCGCTGGGCGAGGCGCCGGCCCTGCCCGCCGCCGAGCTCGAACAGGGCGATGGCGATCCATCCGCCGCCAAGATCCGCGATCACACAGTCTGGATGGACGGGCGCGAGCAGAATGCGATCATCTATGATCGCGCCAGGCTCAAACAGGGCGACACGATCCCCGGCCCCGCCATCATCACCGAAATGGATTCGACCACCCTTGTCGAAAGCGGCTGCACCGCCCGGATCGACAAGGTCGGCAACATTCTCATCAACCCCGTCAAGGAGGGCTGATCGCCATGCCCGCACAGATCATCGAAACCAACGAAACCCCCTTCGAGCGCGTCAGCATCGATCCCGTCACGCTCGACATCATCGAGAACGCGCTCAGGAACGCCCGCATCGAGATGGACGCAACGCTGGTGCGCACCGCCATGAGCCCCGGCATTCGTGAACAGGGCGATGCCTTCCCACTGATCGCCGACCCCAAGGGCAAGATGATCGTGGGCCAGTTCGGCAGCTTCATCGACGGCTTTCTGAGGCATTTCGACGATACGCTGGAGGATGGCGACATGATCTTCCTCTCCGATCCCTATTCGTGCGAGGGCGCGATCAGCCACTCGAACGATTGGCTTGTCCTGCTCCCCGTCTTCAAGGGCGGGCGGCTGATCGCCTATACCGCGATGTTCGGCCACCAGTCGGATATCGGGGGCATGGTGCCCGGATCGATGCCGATCGGCGCCTCCTCGATCTTCGAGGAAGGGGTGCGCATCCCGCCGGTCAAGATCTGGAAGAAAGGCGAATACAATCATGATCTGATGAAGCTCGTGATGCACCAGACGAGGAAGCCCGACTGGTGCCAGGCCGATCTTAACGCGCTGATCGCATCGTGCCGGGTCGCGGCCAATCGCGTGATCGAGATGGCCGAGCGGTTTGGCGACGATGTCTATTTCTCAGCCACGCAGGAACTGCTCGATCGCAACCACCGCGCGATGAAGGCGCTGATTTCCATGGCCGTCTCCGAGGAGCCAAAGAGTTTCGAGGATTACATCTGCGATGATGGCAAGGGCTTTGGCCCCTACAAAATCAGGTGCACGATGCGCCGCGAGGGCGAAAAGGTGATCCTCGATTTCGACGGGACCGATCCGCAATCCGCCGCCTCGATCAATTTCTATCTCAACGAGAACATGTTCAAGATGTTCTTCGGGATCTACATGATCATGGTCTTCGATCCGCAGATCATGTTCAACGATGGCTTTTATGATCTGATCGAGGTGCGCATCCCGGAAGGCTCGCTGCTCAAGCCGCAATTCCCCGCCGCGCTCTCGGGCCGCACCCATGCGCTGGGGCGGATCTTCGATATCCTGGGCGGATTGCTCGGCCAGGGCACGCCCGAATTCCTCAACGCCGCCGGGTTCTCTTCCTCACCGCACCTCTTCTATTCGGGCTGGGATACGAGCGCGGGCCCGGAGGGTCAGGCCAGGCGCGAATGGTTCCAGCTGTTCCAGATCGGCTTTGGCGGCATCCCCGGCAGGCCGCTGGGCGATGGGCCGGACGGGCATTCGCTCTGGCCCGGCTTCACCAATGTCCCCAACGAATTTCTCGAGCGTTACTTCCCCTTGCGGATCGAGCGCTATTCGACCGAGCCCGATAGCGGCGGCGCGGGCCTCCATCGCGGCGGCAACGGCATCCACATGACCTATCGCTTCCTCGCCGAGGGGCAGATCGCGATCCACGATGATCGCTGGTTTGTGCCGCCCTGGGGCGTCAATGGCGGCCATCCCGGCGCGCGCGCGAAGAAGGTGCTCGAGCGCGCCGATGGAACGACCGAAATCGTCGGCAACAAGATCGAGGACGTCCACGTCAAGGAAGGCGATCTCCTGCATTTCATCACCTGGGGCGGCGGCGGCTGGGGCGATCCGCTCGAGCGCGATCCCGCGCTGGTCGGACTTGAGATCCGGCAGGGGCTGGTGACGGCCGAAGGGGCGCGCGACTATGGCGTTGTGGCCGATGAGGCGGGCGCGGTCGATGCGGCGGCGACTTCTGCCCTGCGCGAAGAACTCAAGGCGAAGCGCGGCGAACTCCCGCTGTTCGATTATGGCCCCGCGATCGAGGAGCTGCGCGCCCAGTGCAAGGCGCAGACCGGGCTCGATGCGCCGATCCAGCCGGTCTGGCACGATACGTCGCTGGCCGAGGCAGCCGAATAATGGGTGCGCTTTCCGATATCCGTGTCGTCGAGATGGGCCAGCTGCTCGCAGGGCCGTTCTGCGGCCAGCTGCTGGGCGACATGGGCGCCGACGTGATCAAGCTCGAGCCCCCCGTGGTCAATGGCAAGGGCGGCGATCCGATGCGGCTGTGGGGCCACGGCGAGGACAAGGTGCAGTGGGAAGTGATCGCGCGCAACAAGCGCTCGGTCACCTGCAATCTGCGCATTCCCGAAGGCCAGGAACTGGCGCGCAAGCTCATTGCCAAAGCCGATGTGCTGATCGAGAACTTCAAGCCGGGCACGCTCGAGAAATGGGGCCTTGGCCCCGAGCGCCTGCTCGAGGAGAATCCCGGCCTGATCATCGCGCGCATGTCGGGCTATGGTCAGGATGGCCCCTATTCGGACCGCGCGGGCTTTGGCGGGATCGGCGAGGCGATGGGCGGCTGGCGCTATATCGTGGGCGATCCCGATCGGCCCCCTGCGCGCATGGGCATCTCGATCGGCGATACGCTGTGCGCAAGCTATGGCTGCATGGGCGTGCTCGCCGCGCTCCACCATCGCGAGAAGACCGGGCAGGGCCAGGTCGTCGACACCGCGCTTTATGAAGCGGTGTTGCAGGTGATGGAGGGACTTGTCCCGGAATATGATCATGGCGGTTTCATTCGCGAGCGCTCGGGCTCGATCCTCAAGGGGATCGCACCGTCCAATGTCTATCAGTGCAAGGACGGGCATTTCATGATCGGGGCGAACAAGGACGAGATCTTCGCCCGGTTGGCAAAGGCGATGGGCCAGCCTGAACTCGCGACCGACGAGCGCTATTCATCGCATATCGCGCGCGGGCGCAACCAGACCGAGCTCGACGAGCGGGTCAATGCATGGACCGGGACGCTCACCGTCGACGAGGTCGAGGCAGCGATGATCGCACATTCGATCCCCGCAGGCCGGGTCTACCGCGCGCCCGACATGATCGCCGATCCGCACTTCCAGGCGCGCGAGGCGATCATCGAGGTGGAAACGCAGACGCGCGGAAAGCTCAAGATGCAGAACGCCTTCCCCAAGCTCTCCCTGACGCCCTCGGGCGTGCGCCGCCCCGCCCCGGCAACGCCGGGCCAGCACAATGAGGAAGTGCTCGGCGAGCTGCTCGGCATCGGCGCGACCGAGCTCGCCGAACTCGCCGAATGCGCGGCAATCTGAGATGACCGACTGGCACACCGCATTTGCAGGACACCTCCAGCCGGGCACTTCGCCCGCGCTGCTGCTGGTCGATCCGGTGCGTGCCTATGTCGATGCGGGCTCGCCGCTGTATCTGGACACGGGCGCGGCGGCGGCGGCGCGCATGGCGCAGCTTGCCGCCGAGTTCCGCGCACGCTCGCTGCCGGTGATCTGGACGGGCGTGCGCTATCAGCCCGGCGGCGCGGATGGCGGATACTTCTTCAAGAAGGTCCCCGCGCTCGAACTGTTCGTAGGCGAAACGCAGGCCGGGTCCTTTCCCCGGATGCTCCAGCCCGAGCCGGGCGAGAAGGTGTTCCTAAAACAATACCCTTCCGCCTTTTTCGGCACCTCGCTTGCCGACTGGCTCCACGAGCGGTCCATCGACACGCTCTATATCGGCGGCTTCTCCACTTCGGGCTGCGTGCGCGCAAGCACGCTCGATGCGCTGCAATATGGCTTCATCCCGATCACTGTGCGCGATGCCTGCGCCGATCGCGACGCCGAGCTGCATGGTTCGAACCTGCGCGATCTGGGTGCCAAATATGCCGAGATCGTGACCGCAGACGCGGTGCCCGCGATGCTCGAGACCCGCGCCCTGCCATGATTATCCAACAGTCGAACACGCGCCGCGCCAACCCTCCACCCTCGTCAAACCCCGCCTAGACCACTGGCACACTTGCGATAATCATCGAAAAAACGAGGCGGAATTGATGGACTTTTCCAAGGCAAGCGCTCCGGGCAAAGCGGCAGCAGCGTTTCTCGCGCGCGGCCCTCACAGGCACCTGATCGGCGGCCAATGGACCAACAGCGCAAGCGGCGAAACCTTCGCCACGCTCGATCCCGCAACCGGCGAGCGCCTCGGGGAAGTCGCGCGTGGTGATGCCGCCGATGTCGATGCCGCCGTCGCCAGCGCGCGCGCCGCCTTCGAGGACGGGCGCTGGTCGGGCCTCACCCCGATGGAGCGCGCCAGGACGCTGTGGGCCATTGCCGACGCGATCGAGACCAATATCGACGAGCTCGCCGAACTCGAGACGCTCGATCAGGGCAAGGCGCTCTATGTCGGGCGCTGGGCGGAGATTCCGGGCGCGGTGAACCAGTTCCGTTATTTCAGCGGCATGGCGACCAAGATCGAGGGTTCCACCATACCCACCTCGATCAATTATCAGCCCGAGGGCAAGGAGGTCTTTGCCTATACCCAGCACCTGCCCGTGGGCGTGGTTGGTGCGATCGTTCCGTGGAATTCGCCGCTGGTGCTGACCGCGATGAAGCTTGCCCCTGCCCTTGCCGCCGGCTGCACCGTGGTGCTCAAGCCCGCCGAGGATACCTCGCTCACCGCCATCCGCCTGGTCGAGCTGATGATGGAGGCAGGTCTGCCCGAAGGCGTCATCAATCTCGTCACCGGCTTTGGCGCCGAGGCCGGCGCGGCGCTCGCGTCGCACCGCGGGGTCGACAAAATTGCCTTCACCGGATCGACCGCGACGGGGCGCGCGATTCTCGATGCGGCAAAGGGCAATCTCAAGCGCGTGACGCTGGAGCTGGGCGGCAAATCGCCTGTGATCGTGATGGACGATGCCGATCTCGAAGCGGCGATCGGCGGGGCGGCCAATGCGATTTTCTTCAATGGCGGACAGGTCTGCATCGCGGGCTCGCGGCTCTATGCGCACAGGAGCGTGTTCGACACGGTGATCGAGGGAGTGAGCGAGCAGGCCCGCGCGATCCAGCTGGGACACGGGATGGACCCGGCAACCCAGATGGGTCCGCTGGTCTCGAAGGGCCATGCCGCCAAGGTCGCAGGCTTCATCGAGGATGGACGCAAGGCGGGCGCGAGCGTGCTGTGCGGCGGGGAGACCGCCGGGCCCAATGAAAGCTTCATCACCCCCAGCGTCATCACCGGCGTCTCGCCCGATATGAGCATCGTGCGCGAGGAGATCTTCGGCCCCGTCGTGGTCGCGACCCCATTCGATGAGCTGGACGAGGTGCTGAGCGCGGCGAATGACAGCGAGTATGGCCTTGCCGCAGGGATCTGGACGCAAAGCCTTTCGACCGCCATGCGCGCCACCAGGCGGCTGCAGGCGGGAACCGTGTGGATCAACAGCCATGCGATGTACGATCCCTCGCTGCCGATCGGCGGGATCAAGCAATCGGGCTGGGGCCGCGACAGCGGGCAGGTGGCGCTCGAGAACTATCTCAACCTGCAGACGGTCTGCGCGATTGTCTGACGCGCAGCCAATCGCGGCAGGCGAATACGACGTCATCATCGTGGGCGCAGGATCGGCGGGCTGCGTGCTTGCCAATCGCCTTTCGGCAGACCCGGCGCGCCGCGTGCTGCTGCTCGAGGCGGGCGGGCGCGATCGCTCGCCGCTGATCAAGGTGCCCGCCGCGATCGTCAAGCTGATCGGCAACCCGAAGTTCGACTGGGGCTTCACCGTCGAGCCCGATCCCTCGCGCGAGGGGCGGCGCGACTATTGGCCGGCGGGGCGCGTGCTGGGCGGCAGCTCCTCGATCAACGGGATGCTCTATGTGCGCGGAGGACGCCGCGATTTCGACGGCTGGGCAGCGGCGGGCAATACCGGCTGGTCGTTCGCCGATTGCGCTCCCGCCTTCGAGCGGCTCGAAGCCTGCGCCTTTGCCGCGGGCGACGGACGCGGGCGCGATGGCCCGCAAGTGGTCGATCATCTGCGCACAGTCCACGCGCTCGCCGAGCCGTTCATGGAGGCCGCGCAGGCTGCAGGGCTGGGCTTCAATCCCGACTATAATGGCGCGAGCCAGGAAGGGATCGGCCCGCCACAGCTCACACAGAAGGCCGGGCGACGCTTCAGCGCGGCCGATGCCTATCTGAAGCCTGCCAGGGGCCGGGCCAATCTGCGCGTGATGACCGGTGCGCAAGCGACCCGCATCGTCTTCGAGGGGCGGCTAGCGGTCGGTATCGAGTTCATGCGCGGGGGACACCTACATCGCGCGAGGGCGCGCGCGGAGGTGATTGTGAGCGCAGGGGCGCTGCAATCGCCCGGGCTGCTGATGCGTTCAGGGATCGGCCCCGGAGATGATCTCGCCGCCCACGGAATCGCCCCGCTGATCGACAACGCCCATGTCGGCGCCAACCTGCTCGAACATCCCAGCGCGCAAATCTCCTTCGAAGTCGATACGCGCACCTTCAACCAGGAGGTCAACAGCGCGCGCGCCGCCATGCATGGCCTCAACTGGCTGATCAACCGGCGCGGGCCCGCCACCAGCCCCTATCCGCATGCGGTGGGCTTCTTCCGCTCGCACGAGGGGCTCGATTATCCCGATGTCCAGCTCATGTTCGGCCCGTTCGGCTTCGAGCTCACGCCCGAAGGCGTGACCCCTTCGAAAAAGCCGATGGTGACGCTGGTCGCCGGGCTGAATTATGCTCGAACGTCTGGGCGGCTCTCCCTGCGCAGCGCTGACTGGCGCGATCCGCCGCGCCTCGCCATCGCCATGCTCGATGACGCGCGCGATATCGCCGATCTCACCGCCGCCTGTCGTCGCGCGCGCGCGATCATGGCGCAGAGCCCGATCGCCAATCACGTGCGCGCCGAGATCGCGCCGGGGCCGGACGTCGTCTCCGATGCCGAATGGGAAGCCTATCTCAGACGCACCGTCGACCCCACCTATCACCCGATCGGAACTTGCCGGATGGCGCCTCGAGCGAGCGAAGGCGTGGTCGATGCCAAGCTCCGGCTCCATGGCGCGCAAGGTCTGCGCGTGGTCGATGCGAGCGTCTTTCCCGGCCATCTCAGCGGCAACACCAATGCCGCTGTAATGATGGTCGGCGAGCGCGCGGCCGAGTTTATCGCGGCGGGCGAATAGGCGCGCTCAGGCCGTACGCGCCCCATCGATCGGGATCACCGCGCCATTGAGATAAGCGGGCGCATCACGCAGGAGGAAATGGACCAGACCGGCAATCTCGCTCATCTCGCCGAAACGCTGCGCCGGGGTGGCCGTGCGCAGGCCCTCGAAGATATCGGGCATGCGCTGCTCGAACTGCCGGAATTTCTCGGTCGCGATGATGCCCGGCGCGATCACGTTGATGATCAGCCCCGCGCCCGCATAATCGAGCGCCGCCGATTTGGTGAGACCGATCAGGCCCCACTTTGCGGCGGAGTAATCGGCCATGCCCTTCGTCCCGCGAAGCCCGCCGGTCGAGGCATTGTTGACGATTCGCCCGCCGCCGCCCTGGCGCAGCATCAGCGGGATCTGCGCACGCATCAAATGGAACGGGGCGAAAAGGTTTACGCCCAGCGTCTTCTCCCAGCGTTCGCGCGGGATTTCGTGGAGCGGCCCGTCGCCCAGCGTATCGCCCAGATTGTTGAACGCGCCGTCGAGCCGTCCGTGATCGCGCTCGATCCGCTCGATCAGCTCGGCGCACGATGCGGCATCGGTCCCGTCGAAAGCGACCGCGCTGGCCGAGCCGCCAGCAGCCCGGATCGCCTCGGCAGCCTCCTCGAGCGGGCCCGCCGAGCGCGCCGCGAGCACCACATGGCCC
>JGI12048J13642_10715815_pt1 | contig 58855 bp, 53 predicted proteins | sample ElkSlonscriptome_16_FD_13642 | JGI IMG/M metagenome (IMG submission 13642)
GGCCGCCGCCCGACTGGCCCTCGACCTCCATGTTGTCGAGCTTGACCTGCATCTCGTTCATCTGTTTCTGGATCGTCTCGGCCGCCTGCTGGGCGGCCTGCATCATCTCTTCCATCGATTTCATGTCGTTCACTCCATATCGTTCACGTCGCGCGGCCCATGCGCGCGACCTTGGCCCCCTGCCCCTGTTCGTCGACGAGCAATTCGGCCTCGGGGAAATTCTCCAATGCGGCGCGCACCAGCGGGTCGGCCTCGATCCGCTCGCGCGCGGCGCGCGCCTCGCTTGCGGCCGCTTCGCGCAGGCTAGGCTGCGCAGCCCCCTCGCCCTTCTCCACCTGCCAGCGCCGCCCGGTCAGCTTGAACAGCACGTCGCGGATCTCGGGCACGGGGTCATCGGGGAAGCTGTCCGCCTGTTCGAAGACGAGGCGCTCCTCGCCAAGTTCGATCACCCGCACGCGGTCGCGCATTATCTGAGCGACACGCAGGTGCCCGGCATTGTCGACCCGTTCGACCAAGGCCGCCCATGCGTCACCCACTGATCCAGCGGCAGGGCCGCGCGTTTCGGCTCGTGCTTCACCGCCCGCTTCGACCGATTGCGCGTGCGATGCAGGACCGTTCTTTGCAAGGTCCTCGATCCGCCGCGCAAGCTTGCCGGGATCCGGCATCTCGTTCGCATGGAGCACGCGCAGCAGCGCCATCTGAAGGGCAACCAGCGGGTCGGGCGCGGTGCGTACCTCTTCATGCCCCTTGAGCAGCAATTGCCACAGCCGGTGCAGCTCGCCCGCCCCCAGCCGCGCGGCGAAATCGGCGAGTGCGGTGCGCTCGTCCTCGCTCGGAGCGTCAGGTTCGGCCCCCGCAACCTGCGCGACGGTGATCCGGTGGACGAGGTCCATCAGCGCGCGCATGAGCGCGATCGGTTCGACGCCGAGCGCATATTGTTCGTCCACGCCCGCCAGCAGTGCCTTCGCATCGCCTTCGAGCACATGGCCCAGCAGGCGGCGCTGGGCGCTCTTGTCGGCAAGACCGAGCATGTCGCGCACCCTTGCCGCCGTCACCTTGCCGCCGCCTTCGCCTTGTGCATCGAGATCGGCGTGGGCGATCGCCTGGTCGAGGATCGAAAGCCCGTCGCGCACCGATCCTTCGGCCGCCGCCGCGACGATATTGAGGGCCTCGTCCTCCGCCTCGACCCCTTCTTCGGAGCACACCCAGGCGAAATGCCGCGCCAGCATGTCCGCCGGAATCCGCCTGAGGTCGAAGCGCTGAGTGCGGCTCAGCACCGTGACTGGCAGCTTTTCCACCTCGGTCGTGGCGAAAAGGAACTTCACGTGCGCGGGCGGTTCCTCAAGCGTCTTGAGCAATGCGTTGAACGCATTGCGCGTGAGCATGTGGACTTCGTCGATGATGTAGATCTTGTAACGCGCGGAAACGGCGGAGTACTGCACCGCGTCGATGATCTCGCGCACGTCGTCGACCCCGGTGTTCGAGGCCGCATCCATCTCGATCACGTCGATATGCCGCCCCTCGGCGATGGCGCGGCAGGGTTCGCACACGCCGCAGGGGTCGATCGTCGGGCCGCCGGTTCCGTCCGTGCCGACGCAGTTCAGCGCCTTGGCGATGAGCCGCGCGGTCGAGGTCTTGCCGACCCCCCTCACCCCGGTCATCAGGAAGGCATGGGCCAGCCGGTCGCGCTCGATCGCATTGGCGAGCGTGCGGACCATCGGCTCCTGCCCGATCAGCTGGCTGAAGGTCTGCGGGCGGTACTTGCGCGCAAGCACGCGGTAGGGCTGCGCCGGGTCGGGCGGGAGAGCGGCCGGACTGGCGGCAGCGGAAGCGGCGACGGGCGCAGGATCGGGTTCGGACACAGCGGGTGCTGGCGGCGCCTCGCCGAACATGGAATTCTGGCCCGCAGCTTCGAGTTCGGCCGCGCTCGGGCGGTCCTCGTCCTCGGTCTCGGGCAGGTCTGGGTCGGAATCGTTCACGTGCCCAAGCTAGGCGCTCGAAAGCGGTTTGTCATGCGCCGCTAATGGAAAGAAGGACGGCTATCCTCCACCTTGCCGACAGCTTCGATCAGCGGTTCGCCAAGGCAGATGAATTCCGCGCAGTCATCGCCGGTGACGATGCAATAGGTCGGCTCCTCGCCGTTGATGAAAGCGGAAAGGCTCGCGTGAAGGCGAGTGCCCGTCAGGCGGATCGCCGCCTTGCCCGAATTGGTCGACCATTCGTCGATCTGGGGAAAGTCGCGTTCGTCATGAATACAGATGGCATCGACCTGAGCCGAAACACGATAGACTGTCAGATCGTCCTCGCAGAAGACGAGGATTTCGCATTCGCCTTCGCGCGTGAATTCGGAAAAGTCGAAATGCCGCCCGTCCCTGTACTGAACCCATGCGCAAGAGGGATAATCGACCCGAAGCAAGTGAAGTCGGTCGGGATCGGAATGCTCGAAAGGCGTGGCCCATCGGCTTGCCGCAATGCGGGTCTCATCGGTCATGCGAGAGGGTTTAAGGAGCCGAGCGACCCGTCGCAATTCACCTGGGCTGCTTCCTTCCGGACCTGACCCGGTGAGCGAACGCAAACGTCCACCCGACTCCCGAACGTGCATATGGCGCGAAAAGAACGCGAATTCAACACCGCTTGTGCGGTGAGTGTCTCACTTGAAATTATCCGCGTAGGCCTGGAGCTTGAGCCGCTTGGGCGGCGTCGAATGGACCCGCGCGGGGATGCCGTATTTCTCGGCATAGGCCTTCGCCGCGTCCTTCGTCGGGAAGTTCAGCCGCACCTGCGCCTGCGTGTCGCCGCTTCCGGCCCAACCCATCAGCGGATCGGGACGCAGCGCCTCGGATCGCTCGAATTCGAGCACCCAGGTATCGGTCTTGGCCTTGCCCGATTGCATCGCGCTCTTGGGCTGCTGGTAGATCACTGCAGGCATTTCTGTTTCGTTTCCTCGCTCATGCGAGCTGCGCTCGCGTCACTGCGGGCGGCCGGTCGGCCTTGCGGCGCGCTGCGCGCGCCGTTGATCCCGCCATGAATTATGCTTTGGCGATAATCCAGAATCACCCGCGGTTGAAGGCATTCTTTGTCTTGAGGCTCGGCTTTTCCTCCCATGGCCGTTGAGGCCAGCGGTGCTTCGGGTAACGGCCCTTCATGTCCTTCGCCACGTCCGTCCAGCTGCCGCGCCAGAAACCGGGAAGGTCGCGCGTCGCCTGAACCGGGCGGCCCGCCGGACTCGTCAGCTTGAGCAATAGCGGCGTCTTGCCGATCATCGGATGCGCATCGAGACCGAACAGCGCCTGTACCCGAACCTCCACGCTCGGCGCGTCCTCGCCCGCATAATCGATTTCGTGCCGGGTCCCGGCGGGCGAGGTGAAATGGGTCGGCGCATCGCGATCGAGCCTCTGGCGGCTGTCCCAGTCGACAAGGCCGAGCGCGGCCTCAGCCACCCGTCCCGGCGCAATGTCGAGATCGCGCCGCCCGAAGAGCAGCGGAGCGAGCCACAGCGCCACATTGTCCCGCAGAGCATCGAGGGACAGCGCATCGACACCGGCAAATCGCGCGCGGGCAAGGAAACCTGCCGGGAGCAGGGTGCTGTTGGCCCCCTCTTTCTCCCCCAGGCTTTCCAGAGCCTTATCCACAAGTATGTCCACAACCGCCTGCGGGTCCGGCGAAGGCTCTGGCACGCTCGCCAGCGTGATCGCGCCGAACCGCCGCCGACGCATCGCGCGAACACGCTTCTTTTCGCCGTCCCAATCCGTTGCAAGCGCTTCCTCGATCCGGTCTGCAAAGATCGCGGCGACCCTGTCGGCCAAAAGCTCCGCCCCGGCGGTGATCCGAGCGCCTGCCGCCTGCCCCTGCGCGTCGCCGATCACGATCCACTCCGCGCGCGCCAGCGGCGAGGCCGGATCGAGCCGGAACCCGCGCCCGCCCGCCGCGAGCCAATTCTCCCCGCTCGCATCGCGCCGGCGCGCGACGAAATCGGGCCGCGCAAGGGCGAGGCATTCGAACGGGTCGAGCGCGCGGCCGCCGCGCGCGGCCAATCCCCGCGCCCGCTTCGCCCAGCCCCGCGCCGTTCCGCGCGCCGCCTCGGCCCGCTTGCCCCGCTCGCGCGCCCAGCCGCCAAGGCGCTGCGCGAGGTCCTCTCCCCGCCCGCCAAGCCCGCGTTCCTGAAGAAGCATGACGAGACGGGCCGTGTCCTCCTCGCAGCCCGCCTCGGCGGCAAGGAGCAACGCGGCGGCTTGATCGGGCGCCATCGGCAGCGCGGCGACCTTCTCGCCCCAGGGCGTGATCCGGCCATCCCCATCGAGCGCACCCATCGCTTCCAACCGCCCCCTTGCGCTCGTGATGGCAGCTTCGGGCGGCGGGTCGAGCCATGGCAGCGCGCCCGGATCGCCCATCCCCCAACGCGCCAGCGTCAGCACGAGCGGTGCGAGGTCGACGGTCTCGATTTCCGGCGCTGCGAATTCGGGCCGGCCGAAATGCCCGCCCTCCTCCCACAACCGGTAGGCGACGCCCGGCCCCTGCCGCGCGGCGCGGCCCGCGCGCTGATCGGCAGCGGCGCGGCTCGCCCTGCGGGTGACGAGATGGGTGGTGCCGGCCGCAGGGTCGAACTCGGCGTGGCGCGCAAGGCCGCTGTCGACCACGACCGCAACCCCGTCGAGGGTGAGCGATGTCTCCGCGATCGCGCTTGCCAGCACGATCCGGCGGCGCCCCTGCGGATCGCGGGCAATGGCGGCGCGCTGCGCGGCGGGTTCGACCGCGCCGTGGAGCGGCAGGATCGGCGTTTCGGGCAGACGCGGCTCGAGCCGTTCGCGCACCCGTTCGATCTCGCGCAGTCCCGGCAGGAAGGCGAGCACGTCGCCCGCCTCCTCGCGCCAGGCCTGCATCACGGCGCCTGCCACGCGATCCTCGATTCCGAGCGAAGCATCCCCGCCAAGCCACTTGATTTCGAGCGGAAAGCTGCGCCCCTGGCTTGCGATGACGGGCGCACCTTCACCCAGCAGCCGGGCGAAGCGCGCGCCGTCGATCGTCGCCGACATGACCAGCACGCGCAGGTCCTCGCGCAGCACGGTTCGGCTCTCGAGCGCGAGGGCAAGGCCGAGATCGCTGTCGAGATGCCGTTCATGCGCTTCGTCGAACAGGAGAGCGGCGACGCCGGGCATTTCCGGGTCTTCGACCAGCCGATTGACGAGGATGGCCTCGGTCACGACGAGCACGCGGGTCCTTGCCGAGACCCGGCTTTCGAGCCGTGTCGCATAGCCGATGGTCCCGCCGGGCTCCTCCCCCAGCATGGCGGCCATGCGCTCTGCCGCAGCGCGCGCGGCGACCCTTCGCGGCGAGGTGAGGATGACCTGCCCCGAGCACCATTCCTCCTCCAGCAGGGCCGGCGCCACCGCCGTCGTCTTGCCCGCCCCCGGCGGCGCGACGAGCACCCCCACCCCGCCTTCGCGCAGGGCGGCGAGCACCTGCGGCAGCACTTCGCGTATCGGCAGGTCGTCGGACATGCGCGCGGCTGTGGCAGATTTGCGCGGGCTCGCAAGCCCCCTCGGGCGGTCAATCGGCCTGCCGAAGTTTGGTGAAACATCGTTTGTTTGATACATCTCAGCGCAGGGCGCAGTCGAAATGCGTCCGTGTCCACACAATCGGATGGCGCGGGCGATTTGCACTGAGGGGAAAATCGATGAACAAGATGATGACGGCCATGGCCGCGATGACGCTGGCCATGGGCCTCGCCGCATGCGCGGAAGAGAATGCCGAAACCACCGCGACGGCAAGCGAAAGCGGATCGCTCGCGGGGACGTGGAAGGCGGACGTCGCATCGGCGCAGGCCGAGAACGACGTGGACAGCTACGTATTTGCCGACGGCACTTACACCTGCAACAGCTGCAAGCCTGCGTTCTCGATCACCGCGAATGGGGAATGGCAGGAAGTCGACCGACCGGGCGTCGATGCGCTGAAGGTCGCGATGGTCGACGACATGACCATCAGTTCCGCCAGCCGCCGCGGCGACAAGCAGCTCGGCGAATCCACATGGACCGTCAGCGAGGACGGTCAGACCATGACCATTGCCTGGACCAACATGGACGGCGAAGAGACGACCGAGGGGACGACCGTGCTGCAGCGCACGGCGGCAGGCCCCGACGGCTCCCACGCCGCCTCCGGTGACTGGGAGCTGAAGGAAATCGGCCCGATGAGCGACGCCGCGCTCACCTTCAGCTATGAAATCGATGGCGACACGATCATCAGCAAGGGCAATAGCGGCGGGTATACCGCCGTGCTCGGCGGCGATGCCGTCACGCCAGAGGATGACGAGACCGGCGGCGTGGTGAAGGTCGAGAAGACCGGTGAGAATACCTATCGCGAAACCTACATGCGCGACGGTGAAGTCATCAACGTTCTCGATCTTACGGTCGAAGGCGATACGCTCAAGGGCGTCAGCACCGACCCGCGCGATGACAGCGTTTTCCGCTGGACGGCGACGCGCCAGTCGTAAGGCTCAAGTGAAGGAAAGGCCCCGCCCCTGCAATGCAGGCGGCGGGGTTTTTCTTGTCTAGTATCCGCGCGCGACCGCGAATTGCGCCGCTTCGGTCATCGCAGCGCGCGCCTTGCCGTCGGGAAAAATCGAGATCGCGTCGATTGCCCGGTGTGCGAAGTGACGCGCCCGCTCGCGCGTATCTTCGAGCGCATCGTGCTTTTCGATCAGGGAAACGGCCCGCGCGAAATCCTCGTCGCCCGATTTGTGGCCAAGGATCGCGTCCTTCCAGAACTTGCGCTCGGCCTCGTCGCCGCGGGCATGGGCGAGGATGACGGGGAGCGTCATCTTGCCCTCGCGGAAATCGTCGCCCCGGTCCTTGCCCATCTGGGCCGCGTCGGAATCATAGTCGATCGCATCGTCGACGAGCTGGAAGGCCACGCCGAGATTGCGCCCGTAATCCTCGAGCGCGCGCTCCTGCTCTTCCGAGCATTCGGCGACCACTGCGGCGATCTGGCTCGCAGCGGCAAAGAGCGCGGCGGTCTTGGCCCCGATGATGTGGAGGTAGCGTTCCTCGCTCGTCTCGATCTGGCGCTGGGCGGTCAATTGCGAGACCTCGCCCTCGGCGATCACCGCGCTTGCATGGCTGAGGATCTTGAGCACCCGCAGGCTGCCGTCCTCGGTCATCAGTTCGAAGGCGCGGCTGAACAGGAAGTCGCCGACCAGCACGGTCGCGGGATTGCCGAACACGATGTTCGCCGCCGCTTTCCCCCGACGCAGTTCGCTGCCGTCGACGACATCGTCGTGAAGCAGCGTCGCGGTGTGGATGAATTCGACCGCCGCTGCGAGCTTGTGATGCCGCGTGCCGTTGTAACCGACCAGCTCCGCCCCAGCGAGCGTGAGCATGGGTCTCAGCCGCTTGCCTCCGCCCGAAATCAGATGCCCCGCAAGCCGCGGGATCAGGGGGATTTCGCTCTGCATCCGTTCGAGAATGACGGTGTTCACCGCATTCATGCCGCTCGCCGTGAGCGAGAGCATCGGATCGAGCGTCGGCCGCTTGCGCGGCAGTGGAACGACGTCGGCTGTCATGAGCCACGCATTTGCGCGAGCCTTGGACGCTTGGCAAGCCGCAAATTGCTGTTAGCTTTGCAAGCCATGTCCAACGACACGCACACTGCCGACCCGCAGCAGGATCCATCGCAGGGCGCATCCGCGCCCGCGCTCGACCCCGTGCTCGCGGCCTATCGCAAAAGCATCGACAATATCGACGCGGCGATCATTCACATGCTCGCCGAGCGGTTCCGGATCACTCAGGCGGTAGGCGAATACAAGGCGCGCGTGACCCTGCCTCCCGCCGATCCCGCGCGCGAACAGCGCCAGATCGCACGGCTGCGCAAATTGTCGGAAGAGGCCGATCTCGACCCCGAATTCTCCGAGAAATTCCTGCGCTTCATCATCGACGAAGTGATTCGCCACCACGAAAAAGCGCGTTCGGGCTGAACCCTCAGCGTCGCTCCCGGGCTATCGGGGCCGGCGGTAGGGGTGCGGGCAGCGAAACCGGGACTGCGATCGGCGGAGCGCCCGGAGACGGTTCGATCGCGGGCGTGCCGCCTGCGTCCTCCCGCCGCGAGGGTGCATCGAGCGGGATCGGTACCCGTTGTCCCCTTTCCAGCGCATCGCGCAGGATGATCGTCGAGCGAACCGCTGCCGCCCGATCCCGCATTGCGCGGCGCTCCTCGCGCCTCAGGCGGATCGGATTGCCTTCGCGGTCGAACGCGAAACGGCCCGAGCCCGGAAGGAAGGCGCCATCGCGCATTTCGTCCTCGAAGCGTTCCATCGTCGCGAAAGGGTTGTGAAAGACGGTGCGCGCACCCGCGAGGTCTCCGCGCGAACCGGCCGAAGTGCAGGCCCCTAGGGCAAACGTCGCTGCAAGGACCATCAAGGCCATCCTGGTCATCGCGTACCTCTGACGAAAGGGACGCGCAGGCTGCGCGCGAGAGCTTGAATAGGCGCTTAATGAAGCCGGCGATGAAAGGGGGCACACGAAACGGAACCCGCCCCGTGTGCCCAGCCCGGCCCACCCCGATCACGGGTATCGGCTGCGGACCGGCCTGCCGAGCCGCCGGGTCATGTGCGTCCCTGGCCGGGGCCTGGCCAAGAAGCGCGCGGCTCGAACCCGATCAGCGCGGCGATCGGCGGGCGCGTTGGCCCTGCCCCGAACGCCTCGGGCGGAAGTCCGGATCGCGGGTGCGGCTCACACTGCGGTCGGTCTGGAGCTGCCCGCTTTCGTTGCGTGAACGGGTGGTGCTGCGCTCGCGCGCGAAAAGCGTCTGGCCCTCAGGACCCGTCAGGCGCTGGCTGGCTTGCGAAGTGCCCGCACCATCGCGGCTGCGCTCACCGAAAACGCCGTATTGTTCGCCGCCGCGCGCCGTTGCCGTGCCGGCGAATGTAGAGCCCATTTCGCCCCGCACCCGTTCGCCTTCGAAAGAACGCGTCCTGCCTTCGGGCCCGGTCCGGCTGCGGCTCACGGTAGAGCCGGTCTCGGTGCGCCGGCGGTCGATCGTGGTCGAGACCGTCTTGCCGCTTTCCTTGTGGGTCGCGCTGCGGTCACGGTCGAGCGTGCCGGCCTGTGGATCGACCGTGGTGGTCTGGGTGACCACCGCATTGGGCCCGTCATGGGTTCTCGTGCGGGTTTCCTGTGCGAGCGCAGGGCTCGCGGCGATTCCGAGCGCGGCAAGCGCTGTGAGGGCCGGAAAGCAGGTCGTGGGTCGCATCGTCTCATCCTTTCGGAGCAAGGGGTCGTGAATGGCCCCGGCCCGGCTTTCACCGTTCGGGCAGGGTCATTGGTTCAACGCGAAAGGCCCGGCCGATCCTTTGCCCGGCGAATGATTTTTTGCAGCGTTCAGGTGTCGCCCGGTGCGGCATCGCCTGCGGGCAACGTTTCCGGCGGCGCCTGAGCCTCTTCGGTGAGCCCATCCGGATCGCCTTCGGCAGCGCCCTCGATCAGGCGTTCGATCCGCTGTTCGCGGCGCTCGCGCCACAGCCTCAGCCGCTCGCGGCGTTCCTCAGGCGGGAGCTGGCGAAGCCGCTCGAACCGGTCCAGGATCGGCATACCGGCGCCCGTCCCACGGTCGCGGCGCAGGAAGTCATCGCGCTCGATCGCCTCGCCCGACTCGATGGCGCCGCGCAATTCCTCGCGGCGGGATTCCAGCCGCTCGCCGAACCGATCCTCGCGCCGCTCGCGAATTGTGCCGAGCCGTTCGCGCAGGTGTGCTTGCTGTTCGGCACTCGGTACCGGCAGGCCCTGCTCGCGGCGCCGTTCGAGTGCCCGTTCAAGCCGACGGTCGGCCGCATAGCGGCGCAGTTCGAGCCGGCGGGTGCGAAAATCGTCGAAACGGCGAAAGACCTCTTCAAGCTCTTCCGGCGTGTCGATGGCGCCCTCGATCGCGACTGGCGCTGCGGTCTCATCGGGGCGCGGCGGAGCGATATTGGGCGCGGAGGCAGGCGGAACGACGATTTCGGGTCCCGCCATTCGCGCCCACAATTCGCCGGGCGCGGGCACCCGGTCGGGAAACGCGCCGAACAGGCCCGCCGCAGCAGCCGCGCCGGCAAGTGCGCCGAAAACGCCCACTCCCAGAACGATCCGCCGCCCACTGCGCCAGCGCGGGGCTCCGGTGCGTGGTGCGCGCAAAGGCGGAAGCTCGCCGGGACGATCGTCGGAACGATCGGCGGTGCGGGAAAGAACGCGCTGGGCGAAATCGTCCGACAGCGGCGGCACGCGCGCGGCACGCAGCACCTCGTCCAACGGTTCGCCGGGCCGGATCGGCGCGCCCTCGTTCTTGGCGGGATCGGTCATGACGGATCTCCTGCGGCCGCCGCCTGCGCCTCGAACGCCTTGCGCAGAGCGGCGCGGGCGCGGTGGAGGAGGGATTCGAAGGCCTTTATGTTCATCTCCAAGATCTCGGCCGCCTCGGCATTGGCGAGGTCTTCGTAATAGGTCAGCACGATCGCGGCCCGCTGGCGCTCGGGCAGCGCGGCGATCAGTGCGCGGGCCATGGCATCGCGCTGCTCGCCGGCGATCACATCGTCGGCAAGCGGGGCCTCGTCGGCGCGCTCGGGCACCTCTTCTTGGGCGTTGCGGCGGCCAGCGCGCAGGCGGTCAATCGCCAGATTGACCGTCACCCGCTTGAGCCATGGCCCCAGCCGGATCGTCCGCCCGGCAAGGCCGGGTGCCTTGTCCCAGAGCCTCAGCAGGGCTTCCTGCGCGACATCCTCGGCTTCGTGCGCGTCACCCAGCATCCGGTAGGCGATCCGGTGAAGAAGCGAGGCATGCGCCGTGATCGCCTCCGCGAGAGCGGCTTCCTCGCGCGCGGCGATGCGCGCGACGAGCGCCGCGTCGTACCTGTCCTCGGCGGGCGTTGAGCCCGGCGGCTTCGGAGCGAGGCTCCCCTTCATACCGTTTCGCGCTATTGGCCCCGTTCGTGTGGGTTGCGAGTGATGGCGTCGTCCCCTTAACGCGCAAGTCTGTTGAAACCCTTCGCAGGTTGCCGAAAAACGGATCAGGCGCGCGGCAGGCTGAGTTCGACGAGCAGGCCGCCAAGGTCCTCGCTCTCGCCCAGCCTTACCGAGCCGCCATAGATCTCCACCACGTCGCGCACGATGGCGAGGCCGAGCCCGGTGCCCGGCTTGTCGGTGTCGAGCCGCGCGCCGCGACCGAAAATGCGAGTGCGCTCGGCCTCGGGAATTCCGGAACCGTCATCCTCGATCCAGATCAGGCATTGGTCGGCCTGCGGTTCCTGGTCGATCGTCACGAACACGCTGCCGCCGCCATATTTCGCCGCATTCTCGATGAGATTGCCGAGTATCTCGTCGAGGTCCTGCCGCTCGACCGCGACTTCGGCGGAGCCGCTTCCCGCGATATCGAGCCGGCCTTCGGGGTGGAGCCGCTCGACCGCGCGGCGCACCGCTTCCGCGCTTTCGCGGACATTGGTGCGGGCATGACCGACCGCGCGCCGCCCGACCGCGCGGGCCCGGGCGAGATGGTGGTCGACATGGCGCTGCATCACCCGTGTCTCCCGGAACACCGCGTCCGAAAGGTCCGGTGCGCGCGCGGTCGCGGCATTCGTAAGCACGGTGAGCGGCGTCTTGAGTGCATGGGCGAGATTGCCCGCATGGCGGCGCGCTTCCTCGGCCTGTTTCTCCGAATGGGCGAGCAGCGCGTTCAATTCCTCGACCAGCGGCTGGACCTCTTCGGGCAGCGGTTCGGTGATGCGGTTCTCACCTGTCGTGCGCAGCTTCTGGATCGCCGCGCGCACCCGCCGCAGGGGGGAGAGGCCATAGCGGATCTGAAGCAGCGCCATGCCGATGAGGCCAAGACCAAGCACGGCGAAACTCCAGATCAGGATCAGCCGCACGCGCTGCACCTGCGCGTCGATTTCCTCCGTCGCGCTCGCGACCGCGAAGGTCCAGCGCGTGTCGCTCCCGGGCAGGATCACGGTGCGCTCGGCGATGCGCAGCGGCTCGCCTTCGAACTGGCGCGAATTGTAGAAACGCGGTTCGCTGTCGAAACCGCCTCCGCCGTCTCGTTCGACCACGCCGCGCAGTTCGAGCGTGCGATCCCACAGGCTGCGCGATGGCCAGGGATCCTGTCCGTCTCCGTCGATCTGCCAATAGAGGCCGCTCCCGGGCTCGAGAAAACGCTGGTCGCCAAGCACGCGGTAGAAGGACACCTCGCCGCCGGGCTGCACTTCGGCCGAGGCGATCATCGCGGTGAGGATGTATTCGAGCTGTTCGTCGAAATTCTCCTCGACCTGGCCCGTCAGTGTGCGTTCGAGAGCAAGCCCGCCGCCCAGCAGGAGCACGAGGATCCAGACCGTCGCGATAAGCCCCATGCGCCTCGCGAGGCTCCCGCGGCGACGCATGGCGAGTGGTCGGCCGGGCGCAGGGGTCACGCCCGCATCCCCGGCGGAGGCAGCACTCCCGGCCCCGCCCTCGGGCGAGGTCGCGGCGCTGCCCGCGGGATCAGGCCCGCGGTGCGTCTGCCGGGTCGTCGAGGCTGTAACCGAGGCCACGGATCGTCGTGATCACTTCTGCGCCGAGTTTCTTGCGGATGCGGGTGACGAAAACCTCGATCGTGTTGGAATCGCGGTCGAAATCCTGGTCGTAGATATGCTCTATCAGTTCGGTGCGGCTGACGACCTTGCCCTTGTGATGCATCAGGTAGGACAGGAGCTTGTATTCCTGCGCCGTGAGCTTCACCGGCTCGCCCGCCAGCGTCACCCGGCCCGAACGCGTGTCCAGCCGGACATCGCCCGCGGTCAGCTCGGAGGAGGTGTTCCCGCTCGCCCGGCGGATCAGCGCGCGCAGGCGGGCAATCAGCTCCTCGGTCTGGAACGGCTTTGCGAGATAGTCGTCCGCGCCCGCATCCAGCCCTGCGACCTTGTCCGACCAGCTGTCGCGCGCGGTAAGGACGAGCACGGGAAAATCGCGCCCCTCACGCCGCCACATGCCGAGCACGGTCAGCCCGTCGATCTCTGGCAGGCCGAGGTCGAGGATGACCGCGTCGTAATCTTCGGTGCTGCCGAGGAAATGCCCGTCTTCGCCATCGGTGGACAGGTCCACCGCATAGCCGTTCTGTTCCAGCGTCGTCTTCAACTGCTGGCCGAGCGTGGGTTCATCTTCGACGATCAGGATGCGCATTGTCCACCATCTGCCTGTTGTGCATTGCGCGTTTCGTTGCGCGCTTGGCTCCGTTTCGTCAACTTACGTGGGATCGCAAGGCTCCCGTGTCCACTGATCTTCCCGAAACAGGACCTCAGCGCGAGCGACTGATGATGCGGCCCGTCGCCCCGTCGACATCGACATTGATGACGCGCCCGTCCTTGATGAACTTGAGCCGATAGGCGCGCGCGGTCGCATCATAGGCGAAGCCGAGATATTCCGCGCCGCGCATCCGGGGCAGCACCAGCCGTTCGATCTCGCTGATCGTCTTGATATTGCCCGCCTTCATTTCCTTGCGCGCCTCGCCCTGGTCGGAGCGCGACTGGTCCTGCGCGAAGTCGGCGGGCGCACCTGCGGCGCTTGCCGGCGCGACAAGCGCGCCGAGCGCAAGCGCCGCGAGGAAACCGGCGATAAGGGAGCGGATGCGTTTCATGGCAGGTGTTCGACTAGCAGCAAGGCGTTGAACGGGCTGTGAATGGGCCGCGCGCCCTCAGCTTTCCTCTTCGTCATCGACCAGTTCGTAGGTGATCGAGATGCTGACGCCGGTTTCGACCATTCCGGGCTGGACCGGGGTGGCGCTGACCTTGACGCTTTCGGCGTCCATCGCGCGCATCGCGTTGGCAGGTGATGGCCCCCGCCCCTCTATCGTCTCGTTGATCTGAAGCACCTCGACATCGTCGTAGTCGAGCATTGCAGCATAGGCCCGCGCCCGCGCCCCGGCGCGTTCGATAGCCCGCTTGCGCGCCTCATCCTTGGCTGCGGCATCGTCCTCGAGCCCGAAATTCGGCCCCGAAATATCCGTCGCCCCTGCCGCCACCAGCGCATCGAGCGCTTCGCCCGTGCCCTCGATGTCGCGCAGCTTGACGCTCACCCGGTTGGAGACGGTGTACCCGCGAAAGACCTGCTCGCGGTTCTCGCGGTCGTAATCGTAGCGAGCCGAAAGGTTGATACCGGTGGTCTGGATATCCTTCTCGTCCACGCCCAGCGCCTTGATCCGGTCGATCACCCGGGTCATCGCCTGCGCATTCTGCCGCATCGCCTCGACCGCAGTCGGCGCATCGGTGGTGACGCCCGCGCCGACCGTGACGATGTCGGGCTCGGCGGTGATGCTTTCATAGACATTGAGCTCGATCACGGGACCCTCGGCCTCGATCTCGACGCTGGCGGCGTGGAGTGGCGCAGCAGGGATCGCGAGCGCGCCCGCAGCAAGTGCGGCGGATATGGCAGTCTTCATGGACATTGTCCTCCTTTTCGCCCGCCTTTGCGCAGACCGGCTTTCCTCCCCCTGAACCGGTTGCAATCAACCGCCTTGTGGGCCGCGATGCAAGCGATTACCTGAGCCGCCTCATGGCCCAGCCCCCGATCCTCTCGCTCGAAGACATCTCGCTCCAGCAGGGCGGGCGCTGGCTGTTCGGCCGGGGCCCCAATAGCGATGGCCCGGAACCGATCGATCTGCATGTGCTGCCCGGGGACCGGATCGCGCTCATCGGGCGCAACGGCGCGGGCAAGACGACGCTGCTGCGGCTCATCACCGGTCGGATCGAGGCCGATCGAGGGCTTCGCCGGGTCAAGCCCGGCACACGGATCGTGTTCCTCGAACAGGACCCGGATTTCAGCGAGGCGGCGACCCTGATGGACTTCGCGCTGGCGGGCGAGGACGCGCCCGCGCCGCACGAAGTGGAAGCCATTGCCGGCCAGCTCGGCATCGACATGAACCGCGAGGCGGCGACCGCCAGCGGCGGCGAGCGACGCCGCGCCGCGATCGCCCGCGCACTGGCTCAGGACCCCGACCTGCTGCTGCTCGACGAGCCGACCAACCATCTCGACCTGTCGGCGATCGACTGGCTGGAGGACTGGCTGTCGCGCTATCGCGGCGCCTTCATCACGATCAGCCACGACCGCACCTTCCTCAAGCGGCTGACCCGAGCGACCCTGTGGCTCGACCGGGGGACGCTGCGGCGCAAGGAAGTCGGCTTCGGCGGCTACGAGGCGTGGGAAGAACAGGTCTATGCCGAAGAAGCGCGCGCCGCCGAGAAACTCGATGCCAGGCTCAAGATCGAGGCGCACTGGCTCGAACGCGGGGTCACCGCGCGGCGCAAGCGCAACCAGGGGCGACTGGAAAAGCTCCACCAGATGCGCGCGACCCGCGCAGCGATGATCTCGACCAGCGGGACGGCCAAGCTCAAGCTGTCGAGCGACGAGGACTTCAAGTCCAAATCGGTGATCGTCGCGGAAGGCATCACCAAGAGTTTCGGGAACCGCACGGTCATAAAGCCCTTCACCTTACGCATCCAGCGCGGCGACCGGATCGGGATCGTCGGCGCGAACGGGGCGGGCAAGACGACGCTGCTCAAGATGCTGACGGGCGAGATGGAGCCCGACAGCGGCACGATCACCCATGCCAGGACCCTTTCGGGCGTGATGATCGACCAGCAGAGGAAACTGCTCGAACCCGATGCGAGCGTGCGCCAGATCCTTGCCGAAGGCGGGGACTGGATCGACGTGCGCGGCCATCGCAAACACGTCCAGGCCTATCTCAAGGAATTCCTGTTCGATCCCGGCATTGTCGATACCAAGGTCGGCATATTGTCGGGCGGAGAGCGTTCGCGCCTGCTGCTCGCCCGCGAATTCGCACGCACGGCGAACCTCATCGTGCTGGACGAACCGACCAACGATCTCGACCTCGAGACGCTCGACCTTTTGCAGGAAGTGATCGCCGATTTCGACGGGACCGTGCTGATCGTCAGCCACGACCGCGACTTCCTCGATCGCACGGTGACGGTCACGCTGGGCCTCGACGGGTCGGGCAAGGTCGATATCGTCGCTGGCGGCTACGAGGACTGGGAGGCGAAGCGGAAGAAGCCGGTTGCCGGAAGCACCAGGACGAAAAGCGGGACCGCTGAAGCGCCCGCGCCTTCCCCGCCTCCGCCCAAGGCGGACAAGCTGTCCTACAAGGACCAGCGCGATTACGAGACGCTGCCGCAGCGGATCGAGGAGCTCGAAGCCGCGATCGCGAAAGGCGAGGCGATCCTGTCCGACCCCGATCTCTTCGCCAAGGACCCGCAGCGTTTCGCGACCATTTCCAAGGGCATCGAGAACGCCCGCTCCGAAAAGGACGCCGCCGAGGAGCGCTGGCTAGATCTCGCCGAGCGGGTCGAGGGGTGAGCGCGGAGGCACTCCACGAGGAGATCGCCGCCTGCACGCTTTGCGCCGAACATCTCCCGCTCGGACCGCGGCCAGTCGTGCAGTTTTCGCCGGCCTCGCGCGTGCTCATCATCGGTCAGGCGCCGGGAACGAAGGTCCACGAAAGCGGGGTGCCATGGGACGATGACAGCGGCGACCGGCTGCGCGGCTGGCTCGGCATGGAGCGCGAGGAATTCTACGATCCCGCCCGCGTCGCGCTGATGCCGATGGGCTTCTGCTATCCCGGCAGGCGCAAGGGCGGCGATGCCCCCCCGCGGCCCGAATGCGCGCCGAAATGGCATGACCGCATGCTTGCCCGGATGCCGCAGACGCGCCTCACCCTGCTGGTCGGCACCTATGCGCAGGGCCGTTACCTGCCCGAAACGCGCCGTCTCACCATGACCGAGAGAGTCCGGCGCGCGGGCGAGTTCGGCGCCTTCTTCCCCCTTCCCCACCCCGCCTGGCGCGCGCGCCTGTGGATGGCGAAGCATCCCTGGTTCGAGGCCGAAACCCTGCCCCTGCTGCGCCGCGCAGTCGCCGACGCGCTCGCATGAGCGCTCACCTTATCCGATAATACTCCGCCACCCGTTCGAGCGCGATCCGCAGCATCAGCTTGCCGCTGCGCACCGGCCAGCCGAGCGCCTTTTCGGCATCCGGAAGCCCCTCGTTCGCGCACACCACGCGCCAGAGAATGTCGTCGAGCCCCCTGCCCGCATGGGCGATCGCCTCGTCGAAGCGGCGCTTGGCGGCGACCTGTCGCTCGGTCGGCGTAAGCCCACGCTCGCCGGTCGACTTCACCCGGACAGGATCCCAGCGCATGGTGACGTTCGCGGACAGCTGGGCGCGCTCGTAATCGCCCCGCAACGCCTCGCCGGCATCGAACAGCCGGTCATCGAGATGGCCGCGCGCATGGAGCCGTGCGAGCGGCGATTCGCCGACATTGACCGTCACCGTGCGGCGTTTGCCCTGCGCGCTGCCCGCCCGCCGCGGGCCTTCGGTGGTCAATTCGCGTTCGACCAGTTCGCGTTTCATGTCGCCTTCTCCCTTGCTTCGAGCGGAGCCAGGGGCTTGCCAAACCGGAAGTCATGTAGGAAAGAACAAACCAATCTGGTAAAATGCAAGACCGGCTGAAAGGCGCTTCGCATGATCAACCGCATCCGCGACATCCGCAAGGCCAAGGGCCTCACGCTGGCGGAACTCGCCGAGGCCTGCGATCCGCCCACGACCGCGCAGACGATCGGTCGGCTCGAGACCGGAATGCGAAACCTTTCGCTCAAATGGATGGACCGGATTGGCCGCGCCCTGGGCGTCGACCCGGAAACCCTCGTGCGTTCGGACGAAAGCCCCGCCCCCAGCGTCGTCGCAGAACTCGGCGCGAACGGAGCCGAAGCGCTGCGATCCCCGCGCGAGGCGTTGCTTCCGACCGATCTTGCCGAAGCGCGCGGAGAAGCGCTGGCCGTGATCGAGGTCACCGCAAGCACCGGCGAATACCGCCCCGGCGACCGGCTATGGCTGCGGCGGATCGCGCCCGAGGAAGCGGGCCGCGCGATCAACCGCGACTGCCTCGTCCCGCGCCCCGGGGGGCGGTTCGCCTTCGGCCGGCTGATCGACCGGCAGGGGACAATGATCGGCCTTCTTCCCCCGGGGAGCGGGCAGAAACAGCTGGTGGTCGACAATCCGCCCTGGATCGGACTTGCCGTCATGCTGGTGCGCGCATTGTGAGCGCCGCCGATCCCCTTGCAGGTGCGCTGGCATGAGACATGTCCTCGTCCTCAGCACGCTATGGCCCAACCCGGTCGCGCCGCGCTTTGGCACATTCGTCGCGCGTTCGCTCGAGGCGCTGGCGAAGCGCGGCGACTGGCGCGTCACCGTGATCAATCCGATCGGCCTGCCACCGATCACTCTCGGCCGGTATCGCGACCTTGCTGAAGTCGAAGATCGTGCCGAGGAAGGCGGGCTGACCGTTCACCGGCCGCGATTCACGTTGATCCCCAGGATCGGCGGTCGCCGCAACGGAGCTGCGATCGCGAGAGCCGCCTTGCCGCTGGCGCGCGAAATCCATGACGAGCAGCCGATCGACCTCGTCGATGCGCAGTTCTTTTTCCCCGATGGCCCGGCGGCCGCGCGGATCGCGCGTGCGCTGGACCGACCGTTTTCGATCAAGGCCCGCGGGAGCGACATCACCTATTGGGGCACGCTCGACTATGCGCGCGAACAAATGCTCCGCGCGGCGAAACGGGCGGACGGGCTGCTGGCGGTGAGCGCCGCTCTCAAACGCGAGATGGTGGCGCTCGGCATGGAAGGCGACAAGATCACCGTCCATTACACCGGGCTCGACAGGGATCGCTTCCGCCCGCTTGCGCACACGCAATTGCGCGCGCAGCTGGGCGGCGAGCTCGGCATCGTCATGCCCGACAATGCCCCGCTGCTTATCTGTGTCGGCGCGCTTATCGAGCGCAAGGGCCAGCACATCGCACTGGACGCGCTGACCGAGGTGCCGGGCGCGCATCTCGTGCTGGTCGGGCAAGGCGAGCAGGAGGGGCAGCTCAAGGGCCAGGCACGCGCGCTGGGGCTGGCGGACCGGGTTCATTTCGTCGGCCTGCTCGATCATGACGTGCTGCCGCTCATGCTCTCGGCAGCGGACGCGATGGTGCTTCCGAGCGCCAATGAGGGGCTCGCCAATGCCTGGGTCGAAGCGCTCGCCTGCGGGACTCCGGTCGTCACCTGCGATGTGGGCGGCGCGCGCGAAGTCATCACGAGCGAGCTTGCCGGAAGGCTGGTTCCACGCGACCCCAAGGCGGTGGCAGCGGGGATCAACGCGGTGCTCAACGATCCTCCGCCAAGGCAGGCCGTTGCCGATCTCGTCGAACGCTTCAGCTGGGAGGAAAACGCGGCGCGGCTCGCCGACTATTACGAAAGCCTTCTGGCCGCGAAGGATTGATTCGGGCTCAGGCTTCGCCGCGGGCGATCTTTTCCTGGCGGTCGGCCTCGCTTTCGCGCGGCACGAAGCTGTTCGAATCCACCCCCAGCCAGATCAGCACCGGCGAGGCGAGATAGACGCTTGAATAGGTCCCGACGAACAGGCCGAAAGTGATCGCCGCCACGAGGCCGAACAGGCTCGCGGGACCGAACAGCAACAGCGGCAGCAGCGCGACGAGCAGGGTGAGCGAGGTCATCACGGTGCGCGCCAGCGTCTCGTTCATCGACAGGTCGAGCACTTCGACGATCCCCATCTTGCGGTATTTCTTGAGATTTTCGCGGATGCGGTCGAACACGACGATCGTGTCATTCAGCGAATAGCCGATGATGGCGAGGATCGCGGCGATGATCTGCAGCGAAAATTCGAGCTGGAACAGCGCGAACAGGCCGAGCGTCAGCGACACGTCGTGGAACAGCGCGAACAGCGCGCCGGCGCCGAACTGCCATTCGAACCGGATCCAGATGTAGAGCGCGACCGCCACCATAGCGGCGAGCAGGGCAAGGATGGCGTCCTGCCGGAATTCGCCCGAAACCTTGCCCGAAACCGAATTCACCGCGTCGATCTGGATATCGTCATAACCCGCTTCGAGCGCGGTGGTGATGCGCTTCGTCAGCTCGTCGGCAAAGGCGGGATTGCCCTCGGCCTCCGGCGGAAGCTTGACGCGGATCGAAACCTGGTTCGCCTCGCCGAAACGCTGGACGACAGGGTCTCCCACGCCCTCGACCGCGGCGATGCTTTCGCGCAGCTCGGGAACCGGGGCCTCATCGCTCTGGGTGAAAGTCGCCTGGATTTCCTGCCCGCCGGCGAAATCGACGCCGAGATTGAGCCCGTTGACGAAGACCAGCGCCCAGCTCGCCGCGATCAGCAGCAGGCTGACGACGAAGAACGGCACGCGCAGGCGCAGGAACTTGATGTTCGTGTCGGCGGGGACGAGTTTCAGGAGTTTCATGAGCTTTCCGTCCCTTCCTCAGATGTTGATGTCGGCCGGCCGGGCCTTGCGCAGCCATCCGGCGACCCACATGCGGGTCAGCGGGAGGGCAGTGAAGACCGAGGTGAACAGGCCCAGGATCAGCACGACCGCAAAGCCGCGGATCGGCCCGGACCCGAACAGGCCGAGCAGCACCGCCGAGATGAAATTGGTGATGTTCGCGTCATAGATCGCGCGGCTGGCTTCCTTGTACCCGGTCTCGACCGCGGTCACGACCTTGCGCCCGCGCTTGCGCTCCTCGCGGATACGCTCGTTGATGAGCACGTTGGCGTCCACCGCCGCGCCGATCGTCAGCACGAAACCGGCGATGCCGGGCAGGGTCAGGGTGGTGTTCAGGATCGCCATGATGCCGAGCAGCATCGCGACGTTGAAGACGAGTGCGATCGTCGCATAGACGCCGAACCGGCCATAGGTCGCTATCATCAGGGCAATGACGGCGATGCTGCCAATCAGCATCGCGATCATGCCACGCCGGATCGAATCCGCCCCGAGATCAGGGCCGACCGTGCGCTCCTCGATCACCGTCAACGGCACCGGCAGGGCGCCCGAGCGCAGCGAGATCGCGAGGCTGTTGGCGCTCTCTGCAGTGAAATTGCCCGAGATCTGCGCCCGCCCGCCAAGGATGCGTTCGCGGAAATAGGGCGCGGAGATGACCTCGCCGTCGAGGATTATGGCGAACCGTTCTCCGACATTCTCGGTCGAAAGCTTGGCGAAGCGCGCCCCGCCCTGCGCATCGAAAGTGATGTCGACGACATTTTCGTTGGTTTGCGGATCGACCCCGGCCTGCGCATTGGTGAGGCTGTCGCCACGAATGCCGCCGAGACGCTCGACCGCCTCGAACTGGCCTTCGAAACCGGTCCCGGGCGCATAGGGGACGATCTGGCTGCCGGGGGGCGCGATGCCTGCCTGAACATTGCTCGGTAGAGCATCCTTGTCGACCAGCTTGAATTCGAGCTGTGCGGTCTGGCCGAGCAGTTCCTTGAGCGCATCGGGGTCTTCGAGGCCCGGGACCTGCACCACGATGCGGGTGTCGCCCTGGCGGATGATGGTCGGCTCGCGCGTGCCGAGATCGTCGATGCGGCGGCGCACGACCTCGGTCGCGCTTTCCATCGCGTCGTCGACGCGTGCTTCGATCCCGGTCTCGGTGGGCGTGAGCACCATGCGCTGGGTGTCGACCACTTCAAGGTCCCATTCGCGGTTGAGACCGTCGCCCATGATATACGGTTCGAGCAGGCCCCGCGCGCGGTCGATGTCGCCCGGCTCGGACAGGATGAAGGACAGCTGGCCGCCCGACGTCGAGATATCGCCGATCCGGATGCGCGGCTCGGCATTCCGCATTTCGCGCCGGACGGTCTCTTCCATGTTTTCGAGCTGCTGCGAGCGCACTTCCTCGACCTCCGCCTCGAGCAGGAGGTGCGAGCCGCCCGCCAGATCGAGACCGAGATTGACCATCGGGTCGGGCAGTTCGTCGGGCCAGTCGATCCCGGCCGAATTGGCGAGCGACGGCAGCGCCGCGATCACGGCTGCAAGGGTGATCCCCCACAGCATGAGTTTCTTCCAGAAAGGGAAATCGAGCATTGCCGCCTGGTCTTGCCTTGCTGCTGTTCGTGTAAGCCGGTCGGGGAGGATTCCCCGGGCGGATCAGTCGTTCGCGGCGCTGCCGCCGGGCGGGATGATGTCGCCGATCGTCGCCTTGACCGCCTTCACCCTCACGCCCTGGGCAAGGTCGAGTTCGACATAGGTTTCGTCGACCTTGACGATCTTGCCGACGAGTCCGCCAGCGGTCACGACCTGGTCGCCCTTCTTCAGCTCGCTGATCTTCTGCTGGTGTTCCTTCTGCCGCTTCATCTGCGGACGGATGATAAGGAACCAGAAAATCAGGACCATGCCGACGATCGGCAGGAGGTTGATCCATGCCGGCGGCGCTTCGGCAGCGCCCGCGCCTGCGGCGAGAATGTCAATCATGGTCTTTGAACCCGTCAGAATGTGTCTATCGATCCCGGCTGGACGAACCGGCCATCACCCCCGCTCGGGCTTCGGCCACGGCTCGACGCCGTCATAGGTGGGCGCGGTTAGCAGCAATGCAAGCGCCCGGCAATCGGCCTTCCCTGCCTTATGGCCGCGTGTCCTCGCACAGTCCTCGCACAGGGGGCCGATCATGAGGCGGGAAAGCGTCTTGCCAGCGGCAACCGCCCGCCCTATAGCGCGCGCCTCCACTGGATCCGGGACGTAGCGCAGTCTGGTAGCGCATCACACTGGGGGTGTGGGGGTCGCTGGTTCGAATCCAGTCGTCCCGACCAGTGGAAAAGCCCCCCTCTAGACTGCCTCGTGTCCGCGCTGCGAAACCGGCAGCGCGAGGGTGCAGTGCGCCCCATCCGCTTTCAGGCTGAAGTTCGTGCGCGCTCCTAGCTGATAGGGCAAGGCATGTTCGATCAGTTCCCGTCCATCGCCGGAGCGTGGCCCAGGCCCGGGCGCTTGCGGCATCGTCACCCCGCTTTCGCGCCAGTCGATATGCAGCCACGGCCCGCCGCCTTCGCCGTCCTCCTCGAACGACCAGACCACCTCCAGCCGAGCGCCCTCTTGGGCGAGAGCGCCGTGTCTGAGAGCGTTCGCCCCCAGTTCGTGCAGCGCAAGCGCGAGGGTCTGCACGGTCGAGGACCTCAGGCGGATCCCGTGCGGGCCTTCCAGCCGGATCTTGCCGGCCGCATCCTCGCCGTCGAGTGCTGCAAGTTCGGTCTCGATCAGCTCGTCGAAGGCGATGCGGTCCCCCGAGCCGAGCCGCGACAGGAGCCCCTGGACCCGTGCCATGGCATCGAGCCGGGAGCGGAACTTCGCATCGAACCCCTCAAGATCGGCCGAGCTGCGCATGGTCCGGTCGGCCATTGCCCGCACCACGCCGATGAGATTGCGGGTCCGGTGCTGCAATTCGGTCACCATCGCGCTTAGCCGGTCGCGCATCTCGCGCTGTTCGGTGAAATCCACGATCGCCCCGGTCATGCGCACCGGCCTGCCTTCCTGGTCGTAGAAGAATCGCCCCGTCCCGCTCAGCCAGCGGATCGCCCCGTCGCGATGGACAACCCTGAATTCGCAGGAATAATCCGAACCCGTCTCCATCGAACGGCGAAGCTCCGCATCGGCACGGGCGCGATCGTCCTCGTGAATGCTGTCGAGCCAGGCATCGTAGCTGGGCTCGATTTCGCCCACCTCATAGCCATACATCGCCCAGTGCTCCTTCGACCACGCTACCCTACCGGTGACCGGGTCCCAGTCCCACAGCCCCACCCGGCCCACCTCGATCGCGCTGCGCAGCCATTCCTCGTTCTTGCTCAGGTTCTCGCGCGCCTCGCGCCGGGCGGTCGCATCGCGCCAGAAAACCGCAAGCGACCCGTCCACGATCGGATAGACACGCGTCTCAATCCAGAGTTCGGACCCTTCGGGCTGGTGCTCCAGCGACAGCGGGATGCGCTCGCTCATCCCCCGTTCCAGCATGTTGCCGAGATCGGACCCCTTTGCCTGCGGGTAGACGTCCCAATAGGACCGCCCGACCGGGTCTGATACCTGGCGGCCGAGAAGCTTCTCATTGTCTTCAAGGATGGTGAAATCGGGCGCGAGCAGGCCAAAACCCTCGTCCATCCCTTCGACCACGCGACGCAGACGGTCGCGTCTGGCCAACCGGCGCTCGGCTTCCTCTCGCTCGACGATCAAGAGCAGCCGGTCGATGACCGGCCCGAGCGCCATTGCGTAGGTCGTCAGGAATTCGATGTCCTCGCGTCCGAATTCGCGCACCTCGCGCGCATCGACCTGCAGCACGCCCCAGGGACGGCGACCGGGCAGGAAGATCGGCACATTGACCAGCGCGACGACGCCATGGCCGCGCAGAAATTCAGGGAAATGAAAGCGGGTTTCGGCGGCGATGTCGTTGGTTATGACCGGTTCGGCGCGCGCTATCGCGTAGGCTTCGGAAGAGCGTTCCGCCAGGCTGATCCGTTCATGGTCGACGATACCCTTGTTCCAGCCGATCCCGGCACGCACGAAGCCGGTCTCACGCTCCTGCTCGATTTCGATGACCATCGCGAGATCGGTTTCGAGCTCCTCAGCGGTGACCCGGCAGCCCTCGGTCAGGATCGAAGCGAGCTCGCAAGGGTCGTCATGATCGAGAACGAAGTCGCCGAACCTCGCCAGCGCGCGCCGGCGTTTCCTGATTTCGTTGCGCTCGGCCACTATTCTCCCGCCGGTTTCGCGTTTCCTTTCGCAAGCGAGCGACTGCACTCCTTCACGCCCTGCGATAATTCATGCGTTGTGGCGGACGGCGGCCCTCGAAACAACCACATGGGCTAATCCGCGAAGGGTTCTATCAGCCGGAAACTTTCCCCCGTTCCGATCGAGGGAATGGCTTGCGGGAGAGCGAGCGACGAACCGCGCGACGCGAGTCGGGAAACAATCTGCAAGTCCGGTCGTCCCGGCCAGTGGAGCATTCGTCGATTGCTCCTTTTTGACGGTCACCTCACCGCGCAAGACAATTTCATGACCTTGTTCAAGAGTTTGACAATTCCCCAGCGCACCGTTTCGACTTCCTCGCTCCTGACGCTCGCCCTCCTGTTGGCCCCGGCGGGGCTGGCCGCGCAGGAACCGGGCGAGGACAAGGCGCCGGTCGACCCCGTCGCCGCCGGAGCCGCAAGCGCTGCGGAGTCCTCCGGCACGCGCGCGCGGCGGACCTTCACCCCCGATGACTTCGCCCGTTTCGCCCCGCGCAGCGCGCTCGACATGGCGCGGCAGGTGCCGGGTTTCTCGATCCGCGAAGGCGGCGGGGCGCGCGGACTGGGTGCGGCCGATACCAATGTCCTCGTCAACGGAAGGCGCATTTCGGGCAAGTCGAACGGGCCGGTCGATGCGCTTTCCCGCATCCCGACCGACGAAGTGCTCAGGCTCGAGCTGGTCGACGGAGCAAGCCTGGATATCGGCGGGCTCACCGGGCAGGTGCTCAATGTCGTCACCAGGAGTACGGGCGGGATTTCGGGCCAGTTCCGCTACGCTCCGCAATTCCGAGATTTCGGGACCCCCGCGCGGCTGCTCGACGGTTCGGTGGCCATCGCGGGTGGCGGGACGAAGGACGACTGGACGCTCTCCATCTCGAACGATTCGAACCGGCTCGGCGATGAGGGCCCGGAACTCGTCTTCGATGGTGCAGGAGACCTGATCGACCGGCGCGAGGAGGTCCGTAACGAGAATCTCGACGCGTTCGGCCTGTCAGGGTCCTGGTCGCGCGTCGCCGATAACGGCAATGTCCTCAACCTGACCGGCGAGGTGAACGGTTTCATCCGCCGTGAAACGGAGATTTCCGAGCGGTCGGGGTCGATTTCGCCAGTCGATCGTACACGAATTTTCGAAAGCGGCGAGGACGAATTCAATTTCGAGATCGGCGCGGATTACCAGTTCCGCTTCGGCCCTGGACGCCTGAAGCTGATCGGCTATCATCGCTACGAGGACAGCCCGACCTTTTCCATCCAGCGCACCGAATTCGCCGACGGTGCGCCGGCTGAAGAGAGCGTTTTCACCCGCGATGCCGACGAGGGGGAGACGATCGCGCGGGCCGAATACGCCTTCGGCGCGCTCGGCGGGGACCTGCTGCTCGCGGCCGAAGGCGTGCGCAATTTCCTCGAGATCGCTTCCGCGTTCGAACTGCGGGAGGAGGACGGCACGCTCGTGCCCGTGCCGCTGCCCGGCGCGAATGCGAGAGTCGAGGAGGACCGCGCCGATCTCGGCCTCACCTACAGCCGCGCGCTCGCCAGCGGGTTGCGGCTCCAGGCCTCGGGCGGCGCGGAATATTCGCAGCTTCGCCAGAGTGGGCCGTTCGGCCTCACCCGCGGTTTCTACCGGCCCAAGGGTTTCGTCGCGCTCGACTGGAAGGCGCTGCCGCGGCTCAACCTGTCGGGGCGGATCGAACGGTCGGTCGGGCAGCTTAGCTTCTTCGATTTCATCGCCACGGTCGATCTCGATCAGGACCGCGAGAATGCGAGCAATGCCGATCTCGTCCCGCCGCAGAGCTGGGTGTTCGAACTCGAGGCCAATCTCGGTCTCGGCGCATTGGGCTCGCTCAATCTGCGCCCCTTCTACGAGGACATCTCCGATATCGTCGACCAGATCCCGATTGCGAATGGCGGTCAGGCGCCGGGCAACCTGCCCTCTGCCGAGCGCTACGGCGTGGACGGGGACCTTACATTGCTGTCCGACCCGCTCGGCTGGCGCGGCACGCGGCTCGACGTGGGCTTTTCCTTCCTCGGCTCCTCTGTGAGCGATCCGCTGCTCGGCACCCCGCGCGAGCTGAGCGGGAACGATATCGTCGATCTCAGCACGGACATCCGTCACGATTTCGCAGGCGGGATATGGGCGCTGGGCGGATCGGCCAATTGGGAGGACAACGCACCCGTCGTCCGGCTCGACGAAGTGGCGCTGAGGACGCAGAGTTTCGGTTTCGTCTCGGCCTTCGTCGAGAACAAGGACGTGAGCGGCCTGACCTTGCGTGCCAATGTGGCCAATTTGATAAATCGAAAGAACCGTTTCGAGCGCACCGTCTTCATCGACCGCACGGCAGGCCTCGCGCAGTTCTCAGAAACGCGCGAGCGCCGCTTCGGCATGATCTTCACCTTCGAGGTCGAAGGCTCTTTCTGACGCGTGCTTGCGCGGGTGCGGCCGGCGTCCTAATCGGACGGGCAAGGAGAGGACGACACCCCATGACCGATATCCCCCAGCCCCTTTCCCGGACGCGCAGCTGGCTTTTCGCCCCGGGCGACAGCACGAAAAAGATGGCGAAGGCGATCGCGAGCGAGGCCGACATCGCGCTGCTCGATCTGGAAGATTCGGTGGCGCCGGACAATAGGCCCGCAGCGCGCAAGTCGGTCGCCGAAGCTATCGGCGAAGCGGACAGCCGCACGCGGGTGTGGGTGCGGATCAACCCGCTCACGGGGCCCGATGCGGTGCAGGATCTCGCGGCGATCCTTCCGGCGCGGCCAGGGGGTGTGTTCCTGCCAAAGGCCGAAGGCGCGCATCACGTGACCGAACTCCACCATTACCTCACCGCGCTTGAGGCCGCGCACGGAATCGAGCCGGGATCGACCCGCATCGCCGCGCTCGTCACCGAGACCGCGGCAGCGATGTTCCGCACGGGCGATTATGCGGGCGACTATCCCGGACGCGAACGGCTTGCCGCAATGAGCTGGGGTGCGGAGGACCTCTCGAGCGAACTGGGCGCGCGCGAACAGCGCGGCGATGACGGTGCCTATGCGCATACCTATGAAATGGCGCGCAGCCTTTGCCTGCTGGGCTCGGTCGCGGCCGGTGTCGCCCCGATCGAGACGGTGCAGCCCGAATTCCGCGATCTCGAAGCGCTGGAAAAGCGTGCCCGCGGCGTGCGCGCGCAGGGCTTTCGCGGGATGCTCGCGATCCACCCGGCACAGGTCGGTCCGATCAACGCCGCCTTCACCCCCAGCGCCGAGGAAATCGCCCACGCCCGCCTGGTGGTGCAGGCCTTTGCCGACAATCCGGGCGCGGGCACTCTCGCCCTCGACGGCGCGATGCTCGACAGGCCCCATCTGGCGCTGGCACAGCGGCTGCTGGCGGAGGCTGGCGCGAGTTGAGCGGCTTGTTCGGATTTCCTACTTTATCCAGATAGGTTAATTGGTGCGCGATTCGGAAACCAGCCAGGAGCGCGTCGCATGGGTATTCTCGAAACTCTCATCGGACCGATCAGTTCGATCATCGACAAGATCATCCCCGACAAGGAGGCGCGCGCCCGCGCCAAGCTCGAACTGATGAAGCTCGAGGGCACGCAGGAAATGAACCTGATCGAAGCGCGGCTGCAGGCGATCGTGGCGGAGGCCAATTCGGCCGATCCGTGGACCAGCCGCGCGCGGCCGAGCTTTCTCTACGTGATGTATGTCCTGCTGCTCACCGCGATCCCGATGGGCGTGCTGTCGGCATTCAATCCGGCGGCCGCGCGCGACATCGCGGCGGGGATGAACGATTATCTCGCCGGGCTTCCCGAACCGCTCTATGCGCTCTTCGGGACCGGCTATCTCGGTTACACCGCGGCCCGGCAATGGGGCAAGATCAAGGGCGTCGACCGCTAGGCCCGAACTACCCGTCCTGACTTTCGTCGGAGCAGGATCGCGAGCCCCGCGGCCGCGAGCAATCCGGCAGTGACTGTCACCCGCTTGCGCTTCACCAACCGCTTCGCGAAATCGGCCAGGCGGTCTGCCGGGCCGAGCGCGTCTTCCGGATCGAACAGGCGGCTCCGCGCCAACGCCATCTCGGCTTCGTCCAGCCGCCGGGTCGTCAGCATGCGCAGGGATCGCCCCTCGTCCGAGCGGAGCCGATCGATCGCCGGGACGATCCGCCCGCCGCAGCTTTCGATCTCGCTGGCGAGCGCGTCCTGCTCCACCCCGAGATGTTCGGCCAGCAGCCGGGTCCTCAGCGCAGCAAGAAAGCTCCGCAGGCCCGGCTGGTCCGCCGTCTCGAAAGCGAGGTCGCATTCGCTGTCGCAGGCGAAGGAACGACTGGCCATGTTGGACGAGCCGACGCGGACGAATTCGTCGTCCACGACCAGCAGCTTGGCGTGGACATAGATCGGCTTGCCCTCGCGGTTGACCGGGTAGTAGACGCCGAGCCGCCCGTCCCGGTCCGCGCGGCGCAGATCCTCGACGATCAGCGTGCGGCGGGTGTCCATCGCCTCGCTTTCGAGCCAGGTTTCGGCCGAGTGCGGGAGAACGATCACGATTTCCGGTCCGTCCCGCTCCTCGAGCTTCGCCTTCAGCGCATCGGCGATCCGGCCCGACGAAAGGAACTGGTTTTCGATGTAGATCCTGCTCTTTGCCTCCGCGATCGCGCGGCACCAGAGCTTCTCGACCTGGTCGATGGCCGGTTCGCCGCCATATTCCGGGCTGCTGAGCGCGATCCCCGCCACCGCGTCGGTGAGGTCGACCTCGAGCGCGCTGGGCCAGATGCCCGAGGCGCGGTCGGGCACCGGCAGATCATGGCCCGTCGCGACCTTCCAGCGCCAGCGCGCCAGATCGCCCAGCGCGCGCGCCGCCTCTCCGTCGATGGCGAGGGTCATGTCGTGCCACGGCATCGGCGTCTCGCCGTCGTCCGAGCGTCGACAATCGTATCCGGCATGGTCCGGCGTATCCCAGCGTCCCGAAGTCATGTCGATCCCGCCGCAAAAGGCGAGCCGGTCGTCGATGACGACGATCTTCTGGTGGTGGCAGGCGCCGGTCGGATGCTTGGTGTCGAGCCGGAAATGGACTCGCGAATCCGCGCTCGCCTTGAGCGAGAGATACGAGCCCAGCTGGCGCGCGATGTTGAACAGCATCGCCCCGCCCCATTGCAGGATGAAGATTTCGAGATCGGGCCGCTGCTTGACCGCGAATTCGAGGAATTGGCGAAGCTGGTCCGGAATCCGGGGATCGTCGAGATCGGGCCGCAGCCGGATATCGAGATCGAATTCCCAGCCGATCAGGTAGACGCAGCGCTCCGCTTCCAGGATCGCCTGCTTGGCGGCCTCGAAATAGCCCGCCGCATCGACGATGAAGGCGACCCGGTCGGCGCGAACCTTGCGCCAGCAGGTCTCGCCTTCGACGAGAAAGCGCCCGCCCCCCGTCACCGGCGCCACATCGTCCGGCGAGCGTCCGTCACCCCGGGGAGGGCCGACAGGTTCGAGTGTGGTTGCGTTTGCCATGATCTCTCCTGTCGCAATCGCCGAGACCCATGCCGGGTTCCGCGCGCGCATTCGAACGGGCCTTTCCCGGCGGCCTCTCCCGCGCCCCTTTCCCCTGGCCTCGGGGCACGGTATCAGCCGTGCATGAACAATCGCGTCCTCGTCCTGAACGGCCCCAATCTCAACCTGCTCGGCCTGCGCGAGCCTGAAATCTACGGTTCGGTCACGCTCGACGAGATCGCAGGCATGCTCGAGGATCGGGCAAGCGCGCTCTCGCTCGAAATCGACGTGCGCCAGACCAATCACGAAGGCATGCTGGTCGACTGGCTGCACGAGGCACAGGCCGAGGGCATGCGGGCGGTCCTGCTCAATGCGGGCGCCTACACCCACACCTCCATCGCGTTGCTCGATGCGATAAAGGCGATCCGGACGCCGGTGGTCGAAGTCCACCTGTCCGATCCCAAGTCGCGCGAGCCCTTTCGCCACCTTTCCTATGTCGGCATGGCCGCCGCCCTGACGGTGGAAGGACACGGCGCGGACAGCTACCGGATCGCATTGGAAGCGGTCGCCGAAGGCAAGGTCTGAGGCGGCGCTTTCCGGGCAGGCCGGCATGGCCAAGCTTGCAAGATGCGCACCTTTGCCACTTGCCAGCCGCAATTCGCGGCAATAGTCACGACCGAAATCATTCAAGGGGCAAAAATGGCTAACGACAAGCCGCGTTCCGGAGCGAAATCCGGAATGAACATCGACACCGCTCTCGTGCGCGAACTTGCCGAACTTCTGAGCGAGACCGGCCTGACCGAGATCGAGGTCGAGGACGACGACCGCAAGATCCGCGTTGCGCGCACGGCCGCGCCGGTCGCGGCAGCGGTTCCGGCTGCACCCGCCGCGCCAGTGGCTCCGGCAGCGCCCGCCTCTGCGGCACCCGGCTCGCAGGGGGATGCGCCCGCCGACACCGCCGATGCCGTGACCAGCCCGATGGTCGGCACCGCCTATCTCGCGCCCGAACCGGGTGCGGCGAACTTCGTCAAGCCCGGCGACAAGGTCTCCGAAGGCGACACGCTGCTGATCGTCGAAGCGATGAAGGTGATGAATCCGATCCACGCCGACCGTTCGGGCACGGTCAAGGCGGTGCTTGTCGACAACGCCCAGCCGGTCGAATTCGGCCAGCCGCTGGTCGTGATCTCGTAAGCGCGCAATGGGCATTTCACGCATACTGATCGCCAATCGCGGCGAAATCGCGCTGCGCATACACCGCGCCGCGCACGAAATGGGGATCGAGACGGTCGCGGTCCATTCGACCGCCGATGCTGACGCGATGCATGTCCGGCTCGCCGATCATGCCGTGTGCATCGGCCCGCCGGCTGCGACCGACAGCTATCTCAATCACGCCAACATAATCTCGGCCGCCGAAGTCGCCGGCTGCGACGCGATCCATCCGGGCTACGGCTTCCTTTCGGAAAACGCGAAGTTCGCCGAGATCGTCGAGGCGCACGACATCGCCTGGATCGGGCCAAAGCCCGAGCACATTCGCACCATGGGCGACAAGGTTCAGGCCAAGAAGACCGCAGGCGATCTTGGCCTGCCGCTCGTCCCCGGATCGGACGGTGCGGTCTCAGACCCCGAGGACGCGCGGAAAATCGCCGCCGAGATCGGCTATCCCGTCATCATCAAGGCCGCATCCGGCGGCGGCGGGCGCGGCATGAAGGTGTGCGAGAGCGAGGATAAGCTCGAAACGCTGATGCAGCAGGCCGGCAACGAGGCGAAGTCGGCTTTCGGCGATGCCACGGTCTATATCGAGAAATATCTCGGAAACCCCCGTCACATCGAATTTCAGGTGTTCGGCGACGGCAAGGGCAATGCGATCCACCTGGGCGAGCGCGACTGTTCGCTCCAGCGGCGCCACCAGAAGGTGCTCGAGGAAGCGCCTTCGCCCGTCATCAGCCACGAAGAGCGCATGCACATGGGCGAGGTCTGCGCCAAGGCCATGCGCGACATGGGCTATCGCGGCGCGGGGACGATCGAGTTCCTGTGGGAAGACGGCGAGTTCTACTTCATCGAGATGAACACCCGCCTTCAGGTCGAACACCCAGTGACAGAGGCGATCACCGGGGTCGATCTGGTCCGCGAACAGATCCGAATAGCTGCGGGAAAGCCGCTTTCGGTCGAGCAGGACGAGATCGAGTTCAAGGGCCACGCGATCGAATGCCGGATCAATGCCGAGGATCCTTTCACCTTTGCGCCCTCGCCCGGCCTGGTGACCTATTACCACGCCGCTGGCGGCATGCATGTGCGCGTCGATTCAGGGCTTTACGCCGGATACCGCATCCCGCCCTACTACGATTCGATGATCGCAAAGCTGATCGTCTATGGCCGCACCCGCGAAGGCTGCATCATGCGCCTGCGCCGCGCGCTCGAGGAAATGGTGGTCGAAGGGGTCACGACCAATATCCCGCTGCACCAGGAACTGCTGCGCCAGGACGACGTCCTGAACGGGGATTATTCGATCAAATGGCTCGAGGACTGGCTCAAGCGGCGCGAGGGCTGATCGCGCCCACGCAGCGTTCGGGCTGCGATCGGTAACTCCCCGCCGTTTCGCGCGCGTCGCTTTTGCTGTATTGCAGCATGGGCCTATCATTTTTGGGCACATTTCGATGCACGGGGCGTTGGGCCGATGGTGACACACGACATTCTGGACGATGCCGCAAGGCAGGCTCCGCCGGGCGATACGGCGGAAGGTGACGACCTCGCCCCGCCCGCGCGCGCCGCGGCACCGCGTGGCGGGATCGTCAACGCTGCAAGCAGGAAGACCCAGATCGTGGTCGTCGGCGGCGGTGCGGGCGGGCTCGAACTGGTGCGCCGGCTGGGCGCGAAATTCGGGCGCAAGCATCACGACATCATCCTCGTCGACCAGAATCGCACCCATATATGGAAGCCGCTGCTGCACGAAGTCGCGGCCGGGTCGCTCGACGCCAATCTCGACGAGGTCGGCTATCGCGGCCATTGCTATCGCTGGGGCTACCGCTTTTTCCAGGGCAGCCTCGAAGGGATCGACCGCGAGAACAAGCGCATCCATCTCGCCCCTGTACAGGACGAGGACGGGAGCGAACTGATCGCGGGCCATTCGATCCGCTACGACATTCTCGCCATCGCGGTCGGTTCGATTTCGAACGATTTCGGCGTGCCGGGGGTGAAGGAACACTGCATCTACCTCGATTCGCGCGAACAGGCCGACCGTTTCCGCACCAAGCTGCTCAATCACTGCCTGCGCGTCAGCCGGGCGATGATGACCAACCCGGATGCGGACGAAACGGTGAAGGTCGCGATCGTCGGCGCGGGCGCGACGGGCGTGGAACTGGCCGCCGAGCTGTACAACGCGGCTGCGGCGCTGCGTCATTACGGGCTCGAAGTGTTCGACGAGAGCAGGCTCGACGTGACCCTGCTGGAGGCGGGACCGCGAATCCTGCCCGCCCTTCCCGAACGTCTGTCCAAGGCCGCGAAGCACGAGCTCGGGCGGCTCGGCGTGGAGGTGCGCGAGAACACGCAGGTGGTCGAAGCCCGCCCGCGCGTCCTGGAAACCGGGGACGGCAACGTGATCGAGGCCGATCTCATGGTCTGGGCCGCCGGAGTGAAAGGCGCGCCTTTCCTTTCAGGGCTGGGGTTGGATACGACGCCGCGCAACCAGATCCTCGTCAAGGACACGCTCCAGACCGTGACCGACGACAGCATCTTCGCGCTCGGCGACTGCGCCTCCTTCACGCCCGAGGGCACGACCATTCCGATCCCCCCGCGCGCGCAGGCAGCGCACCAGATGGCGAATGTCGTGTTCGACAACATCGTGCGGATGCTGAAGGGCAAGCGCCTCAAAACCTTCGTCTACCAGGACAAGGGATCGCTTATCTCGCTCTCGCGCTTTTCCACGGTGGGGAGCCTGATGGGCAATCTCGTCGGCGGGAGCCTCGCGGTCGAGGGCCGCCTGGCGCGGCTGATCTACACCTCGCTCTACCGGCTCCACCTGCTCGGCATCCACGGCTGGATGAAGGGCACGTTCCTGATGCTGATCGGGCGGGTGAACCGGATCGTTCGACCCAAGCTCAAGCTGCACTAGCTTTCAGAAGTCGATCTTGATCCGCACTTCCCCGCCATTGGCGTTTACCCCGCCGACGCCCTTGCTGATCGTGTTCGCCTCGAGTGTGGCCGTGTCGGAAAGCCTGAGGCGCGCGCGCGGGATCACGTTTCCGAAATCGTCGATCTCGGGCAGGGCATCCTGGCCGATGCGCGGCGAAGGCGCGGTCTGGCGGCAGACGATGATCTCGGGATCAAACGGGTCGAGATCCTGCTCGATGCACTCGTCAGGGGGCGGCGGTGCGAGGGCGGTCAGGTCGATCACGAGGCTGCCGTCCTCTCGCTCGGTCATCGGGGCATGCTGCTCCACCGGATCGTCCGGCGGGCGCAAGGCGACACGCGGATTGTCGGCGATCGAGTCGGACGGGGCACGCACCGTGATTTCGACCGGAGCTTCGGGCGGGGGCATGTCCTGCATTCGCGAACACCTCGAGCGGCGATTTCGCGATGCATAGCACGCGCGGCGCGCAAAGTCGCGCCGCCCGCCCGACGCAATTGCTCAGAGCGGGACGCCCGGCTCGTGCTTCGAAGTGCGGATCGTCAGCGAGGTCTTCACGCTTTCGACGTTCGGCGCAGGCGTGAGCTTGCCCGTGAGGAATTCCTGGAAGCTCTGCAGGTCCTGCGAAACGATCTTGAGGATGAAGTCGATTTCGCCGTTGAGCATGTGGCATTCGCGAACCTCGGGCAGTTCGCGCATGTGGTCCTCGAATTCGCGCAAGCTGGCTTCGGCCTGGCTCTTGAGGCTGACCATGGCGAAAACGGTGATGGCAAAGCCAAGCTTCGAGGGATCGAGATCGGCATGGTAGCCGCGAATCACGCCTTCTTCCTCGAGCCCGCGCACACGACGCAGGCATGGCGGCGCGGTCAGCCCGACGCGCTGCGCGAGTTCGACATTCGTGACCCGCCCCTCGGCCTGCAGTTCGGCAAGCAGGCGTTTGTCGATTTCGTCCAGATTGGCCATGTGGATGGTGCTCCCGGTGCGCTGGAAGGCCGCTCCCCTCGGCCGCTTACGCATTAACAAAGGTGAGTAAGAACATGCGGCACAGAGGCACGCACGGCTAATATTATTATCCTTGGCAGCAATTGTCCCGCTTTGCAACGCGCTGTTCAGGGTCTCCTGTGACAAGGGCGCAATGCTGGTAGGACTCGGCCGGCCGCGCTGCGTGCCGGGCGGGGAAACTTGCCAGTCTTCGTCCGCGGCCCGGCCGCAAACCTTGGGAGTGCCATGTTCTTCGACGATCGCCTTGCAACGGTGCTGCGTCAGCGCGTCTCCAGCGAGACGGGCCAGCGCACGCAGTTCAGGCAATTGCTCGACATCCTCGGCAATCGGCGCCGATTCGAGGACGACCGGCGCGATCACAGCCTGCTTGCGGCGGCATGGCTGCGGATGGACGCGCTCGCCGATGTCATCCCCGCACAGGAACGTGCCCGGATCGTGCGCGAGCCGGGCTGGCGGCTGCGCAGCGCCGAACTGGCAGCGCACCTCGCCGATTTCGAACCCGAAGTCGCCTCCGCCGCGCTCACCAAGGCGGAGCTTGCAGCGGAGGACTGGAACGCGCTCATCCCGCGTCTGCCGATCCGCGCGCGCGGTTTCCTGCGCCTGCGCCGCGATCTGCCGCTCGATGTCGAGGCTCTGCTCGAACTGTTGGGAATCCACGATCGCGGCCTGCCGAGCCCCGGGGGTAGTGCGGCCCGGCGCGAAACCGAATCGCAGCCTGTCGCACCGGGAGGGGAGCGCGTCGAACCCCCGCCCCGGACCTCGTACGAACCGGCGTCCAACGACACCGATCCCGGCCGCAGCGAGATCTCCGCGCTGGTCGAACGCATCGCCCGTTTCAAGCGCGAGCGCGAGGCCGCGCCGCAGGAACACGATCCTTCGCCCGGCCTGCCGCTCGACCTGCCCGACGAGGACCGGCCCTCGCAGCGGCCGGTCGCCGCATTCGGCTTTGCCGCAGACAGCGCGGGGCGGATCGAATGGGCCGAACCCGACATCGCCCCGATGGTGGTCGGTGCGCGGCTGGTGCGGCGCAAGACACTGCTCGGCGCGGCCGGAGGCAACGGGGGCGAGGCAGGTCCGCTCGAACGCGCCTTCGCCCGCAGGCAGCCGATAAGCCACGCCGCCGCCGAATTGTCGGGCGCGCCCGCGATCAGCGGGGCATGGGTGGTGGATGCGCGGCCCCGGTTTACCGATGACGGGGTTTTCGCAGGCTATGTCGGGCGTTTCCGCCGCCCGGTCGATACCCCGCAGAGCCCCTCTCCCGCAGCGCGCGAAGCCGACCGCATCCGCCAGCTGCTCCACGAATTGCGCACGCCCATCACCGCCGTTCAAGGCTATGCCGAAGTCATCCAGCAGCAGCTTTTCGGCCCTGCCCCGCACGAATATCGCGCGCTCGCCGCCGCCATTGCCGCCGATGCGGCGCGCATCCTTGCAGGGTTTGCCGAACTCGACCGGCTGGCCCGGCTAGAAGGCGGGACGAGCGAGATCGCGCGCGGCCAGACCGACCTCGCCGGCGCCGCTACCCGGACGGTTGCGCAGCTCGCGCAGGTTCTGGGGCCGCGCCTGTCGGGGATCGAGTTCGATCCGCCGGCCGATCGCCCGATCCTCGTCACGCTCGACCCCGATGAGACAGATGCGCTGCTCTGGCGGCTGCTCGCGACGCTCGGCGGGGGCTGCGCGGCCGGCGAGATGCTGACCGCCTCGCTCACGCCGGTCTTCGCCGAGGATGCGCGCGGGGGAAGCGGAAAACCGCTCGGCATCGCCCGGCTGACCTGCGAGCTTCCGGCACAGCTGCTGGCCGAGGAGGACATCTTCGCCGCCGAAGCGCGGCCGATCGGCAGCGCAATCAACACCGGACTGTTCGGTGCTGGCTTTTCGCTGCGCCTCGCGCGGGCGGAGGCACGTGCGGCCGATGGCGACCTCGTCCGGAGCGACGAGGAAGTGGTACTGACGCTGCCGCTGCTCGTCGAGGAGGCGGCCGAAGACAGGGATGAGACGAAGGCGCAGGACACGCCGCCCGAACCGCGCGAGGAGGCGGGCGGAAAGCTCTCCTAGGGCTTATCCGCCAGTGCCGCGCGCCATGTATCACGCCCCGCCCCCTCGTTCCGGCTCCGCCGCATCCGGCCCGCTCGGCGACATTGTCCCTCCGGGCGAGCGCGCCCGGTTCGCGCCGGAATTCGGCCGGCGCGTGCTTCTGACGATCGATACCGAGGAGGAATTCGACTGGTCCACCCCCTTTTCGCGGGAAGCGACCGGGACAAGCCACACCCACGCCTTCTCCGGCTTTCAGGCGCTGTGCGAGGGCATCGGCGCGCATCCGGTGTGGCTGGTCGACTGGCCGATCGCGCACGACCCGGTCGCGATCGAAGTGCTGGGCGAGGCCGCGCGGGCGGGCCGCGCGGATATCGGCATCCACCTCCATCCCTGGGTCAACCCGCCCTTCGAGGAAGCGGTCAGCGCACGCAATTCCTATGCCGGCAACCTGCCCCGCACGCTCGAGGCGGAGAAGTTCGGCCGGCTCAAGGCGCGAATCGAGGAGGCATTCGGGGTCGCCCCTGCGATCTACCGCGCGGGCCGTTATGGCTTCGGACCGAACAGCGCCGCGATGCTGTCCGAACACGGGATCGCGATCGACAGCTCGATGCGCCCGCTGTTCGATTACCGCGCGGATGGGGGCCCCGATTACCGCCACCACCCGGCCCATCCGTGGTGGATGGACGCCGGGCGCGGCCTGCTCGAATTGCCCGTCACCACCGTCCATGCGGGAGCGCTCTCGCGCTTCGCGCCGCGCCTTTCGCGCTTCGCTGAAAGGGTGCCTCGCCTGCCCGGCCTGCTCGCGCGGGCGCGCCTGCTCGAGCGGATAGCCCTGACGCCCGAAGGCGTCGACAAGGCAGAGGCGCTGCGCGGGATCGATGCGGCGGTGAAGGCGGACCTGCCGCTGCTTGTGCTCTCCTTCCACAGCCCCAGCCTCGCGCCCGGCCATACACCTTACGTGCGCAGCACGGAGGACGTCGCCGCGCTCCATGACTGGCTGCGCACGGTCTATGCGCGGCTCGACGCGCTGGGCGTACGCTCGGCGTGCGTGGCCGACATCCTCGCCGCCGCGCGGGGGTGAGCGCGGGCACTTCAGATCGCGCTCCAATCCGCTTGTTTCGCGAGGCCCGCCAAGCTAGGGCGATGCGGTCCTGCCGCCGCCATCGGGACGGGCCCGTAGCTCAGCGGTTAGAGCTGGCCGCTCATAACGGCTAGGTCGCGGGTTCGAATCCTGCCGGGCCCACCGGGCGCGGCGGCGGGACGCAAGCATGATCCGGGGAGTAGCGCAGCCTGGTAGCGCATCTGCTTTGGGAGCAGAGGGTCGCTGGTTCGAATCCAGTCTCCCCGACCACATCTCTCGCCCGCAATTCCGGCCGTTACGGCGCCGCGTCGCGCGTTTCGCGCATCTCCTCCAGCATCGCCGCGTCGAGCCGGTAGGCATAGAGCAGCGGGAGTGCGGCAAGGCAGAACAGCGCGGGCACGATCGATACGCCCCATTGCACGAGGTCGAGCACGGCCTGCGGCTGGACCACGTCCGGTCCGCGCGCCGTGATCAGCCCGCCCGCCTCGAGCAGCAGGCCGACGATGAACGGGCCCAGTGCGCCCGCGACATTCTCGACGAAGGTGAAGACCCCGCTCATCACGCCTTCGCGCCCCTCGCCCGATTGCAGGCGATCATATTCCATCGTGTCGGGCAGCATGGCGAGCGCGCACAGCAGCGTGCCGGTCGAGAACGCCCCGATCAGCACGGCACGCGCGTGGAACAGCCATGCCGCCTCGCCCGGCACCCATGCAAACCAGGACGCAAGACCCGCGCCGTAGAGGACAAGCAGGACGAGATAGGTCTCGCGCTTGCCTGCCCTTGCGATGACCCAGCGCCAGGCGGGCACGCTCACGATACCCGCCACGCTGAAAAGGCCGAAATAGGCCCCGATCTCGCCCGGCCCGAAACCGAGCACGAGATCGAAGAAATAGGGGGTGCAGGCAAGCACGGTCGAAAGCACTGCAAGCTGGCAAAGCTTGACCAGCGTCAGCAGGCGGAAGGGCGAATTGGCAAAGACCCGCGCGGTGTCGATGAAGGGGCTGAGGAGAAGCTCGCGCGCGTCGAGCCGGGCGGGCGGGCCGGGCCGCTCGGGACCGGGCAGACGCGCCGCGCCGAAAAAGACGATGAGGCACAATCCCGCCGCCGCGATCCCCAGCACCGTGCCCATCACCCGGTAGCCGGCTTCGGGCGTACCCATCGCGCCCACCAGAAGCGGCGCTCCGGCCGATCCGGCTGTAACGCCCGCCAGCAGGAAGAACACCCGGAAACTCATCAGCCGCGTGCGCGCGTCGTAATCGGACGCGATGTCGGGCGGCATGGCGAGATAGGGGATGGTGAAGATCGAATAGGAGGTCGAATAAAGCAGCAGCAGCGCCGTCGCGGCGAAGGCGGCCGCCGTGCCCTCCACCCCGAGCGCCGAAAGATTGAAGAACAGCGTGAAGCTCGCCCCCAATGCAAGCGCTCCGACCAGAAGGTAGATCCGCCGTGGGCCCCAGCGGTGGCGCGTGCGGTCGGAAAGCGCGCCGATCAATGGGTCGATGATCCCGTCATAAAGCCGCGCGACGAGAATGATAGTTCCCGCAAGCGCCGGCGAGATGCCGAGAAAGCTCGTCATCACGAACAGCGCGAACAGCGCCATGGCGTTGAACAGTGCGCCAGTTGCAAAGGAGCCGGAAGCCCAGGTGATCTGCGCCAGAGTGCCGACCGGAACGGCGCCCCTTTGCCCCGGAGCGGAAGCTTGGGGCGCGAGCGGGGCGGCCGCCTCGGTCACGAAAAGCTGACCGACTTGCCCGGACCTGCCCTGCGATTCATCACGTAGACCCCGCCCATGCTGCCGAAATTGATCCGCATGTCCTCGTCGCAATAGACGACGTCGGAATGGAGTTTCGGCGGCTTCAGTTCGCGGCGCAGGTCGCTGCCCGGCTCCAGCCCGAAGTGTTCGCGAAGGTCCTCGGCGCTCACGCCTTCGGGCGGGACGATTTCGACCGCGTAGAATTCGACCGAATAGCGCTGCGGCTGGTCCTGCGCGATGTCATAGCGGCCCCACACGATCAGCCGCGCCGAATGCGCCTCGTCTGGCGTCGTGATCTCGGTCACGTTGTTGTAATGGCGGCCTTCGACGCGGATTTCCTGGTCGATCTCGTGGACCTTGACGGGCACGTCGCCGAACGTGTTGAAGCTCTGCAATTTCAGGGACGAGACATGCCGGATGGGCTTGCCCGCCGTGTGGCGCGGACCGAACTGGGCGAAATGCGAAGCCCAGGGCGAAGCGACGAAATCCTGCCGGTCAAGCGGGCGCGGGACCGGCGTCAGCGGGACAAGCTCCCCGATCAGCGCATGGATCCGATCGAAGGTCGCGTCGTCATAGGTCCCGTCGCTCTGGCAGGCATCGATCGCCGCGCGCAGATCCTGCTTCAGCCCGTCGACATCACTCATGGCGCATCCCCTTTGCCGTGCGACTATGCCCCCGCGCGCCAAAGCGCGAAAGGCCCATGGCAAGAGAGGCAGAGCCGCGCCTTTTCCCAAATCGCCTTGGCCGTGCTATCCGCTGCGCGAACAGGCGGCGCGTAAATGGCTGTCCCGCCTGATGCGAGCGGTCAGGAAGCGACGACCATGAACGAAATGAGCAAGCCGGATCTGTCGCGAGGCGCAGCTTTCGCCCGCCCGCCCGAAGCCGCTGACCTCGCCCTGCCCGCCCCGGCCCTTGACGCGCCCGGCACAGGCGAAGGTCAGACGCTGGTTTACGCAGCCAGAGAAGAGCCATTCGCCTTCGTGCCGCATACCGCTCCTGGCGAGGCCGATGCGCTTGTCGCAGCCGCGCGCGATGCTTTCGAGACCGGACCGTGGCGCTCGATGCCCGTGACCGAGCGTGCCGCGACTCTGCGGCGGGTCAGCGCGCTGGTGCGCGATCATGCCGATGAACTCGCCCGGCTGCAGACGCTCGAAACCTCGATCGTCATCTCGCAATCGCGCGGGATGCATGTCGCGCGCACGGCGGAAAACTTCACCTTTTTCGCGGACCTTCTCGCCGGCCATTCGGGGGAAAGCTACGAACAGTCGGGGCGCTATCTTTCGATCGTCACGCGCGAGCCCGTTGGCATTGCGGTGCTGATCGCGCCGTGGAACGCGCCGCTCGTGCTCGCCTCGATGAAGCTTGCCGCGGCGCTTTCGCTCGGCAATTCGGTGATCCTGAAGCCTTCCGAATACGCCCCGCTCGCGGTGCTTAGGCTCGCCGAACTGGTGCGCGAGGCAGGCGTGCCCGATGGCGTGGTGCAGGTCGCCTGCGGGACCGGGCCGGGGATCGGCAATGCGCTGGTGAGCCATCCGGGCGTCGACGTGGTCGGCTTCATCGGCGGGACCGAGACGGGCAAGCGGATCATGGCTTCGGCCGCAGGCAGTCTCAAGAAGGTCGGCCTCGAACTCGGCGGGAAATCGGCGAACATCATCCTCGCCTCGGCCGACCTCGAACGCGCGGTCGACGGATCGCTCATGGGCATTTTCGCCGGGAACGGTGAACAGTGCCTCGCCGGATCGCGCATCCTCGTCGAGGAAAGCGTGGCGGATGAATTCACCGCGCGCTTCACGGCGCGCACGAAGGCGCTCAAGGTCGGGGACCCGTTCGATCCGGCCTCGGAAATCGGCCCCATGGCCTTCGCCGCGCATTTCGAGAAACTGCTCGCATTCGGCGAGACCGCCCATTCGGACCCGGCCTACACCGTGCTGGCGGGCGGCAAGCGGGTCGAGGGCATGGAAAAGGGCTATTTCTTCGCCCCGACCGTGGTCGAGGCCTGCGACAATTCCACCACGCTGTGCCAGACCGAATTGTTCGGGCCGTTCGTCACGATCCAGCGCGTGCAGGGTCTCGACGAAGCGCTCGCGATCGCGAATGAAAGCGAATTCGGGCTTGCCTCCTATATCTGGTCGGACGACCTGCCTTCGGTGATGCGCGCACGGCGGGTGCTGCGTGCCGGGACAGTGTGGGTCAACACGCCGATGGCGCGCGACCTGCGCTCACCCTTCGGCGGGTACAAGCAATCGGGCATCGGGCGCGACGGCCTTCCCGGCTCGATCGAATTGTTCACAGAGGAAAAGACGACGCTGATCCCGCAGGAACCGCTCGACCTGCCGAAGATGGGCGCCGGGGAAGGATAGGTCGATGGGCAAGCATGACGTCATGACGCCCGAGGCGGACGAGGCGCCTTTCGGATTCGCACCGAACCATGATGAGGCGGCGCGGCTGGGATTTGTCGGCGCACTCAAGAAATTCGTCAATTTCGACCTCGAAAACCGGCTCGCCGCGCTGTTCGACGATGAGCTCGCGCCCGCTGCCGAGAAAGCCCCCGAAACCCGCGCCGAGGCGGCCGCCCTGGTCGAGGACCACCCGCTTTATCAGCTCTGGGGCACGCTGACCTTCCACAGCCAGAACCTGTTGTGGGACGCGGTGCAAGTCACGACCGACCGCACGATCGACGCGAACATCGCGCAATATCGCGCGGTGCTCGAAAGCGAGAGCCTTGGGAGCATCGCGCTGTCGGACGAACTGCTGGTCAAGGCCCCCGTCGCCACGACCGAGATACACCGCCAGCCCGGCGGATACTGGCGGGAGAAGCGCGCGGACGATCTTGAGGCGGCGCTCAATTATTCGGGCACGGTCGAACTTTACCGCATCGCCAAGGGCATGGCCGCGGGCGAGCGCCCCGCCCCCGACAGTTTCGGCCGTTTCGTCGCAGCGGTCGCGCGCAAATACGCCCCCGATCTCGAACCCGGGGCCGTGCTCGACATGGGCTGCGGAACGGGCGAGCAGACGCTGGCCTACAAGCGCGAATGGCCGGGGGCCGACGTCCACGGGATCGATGTCGCGCGCCCCTTCATCCGCTTCGCCCATGCCTATGCCGAAAATGCGGGCGTGCCGGTCCACTTCGCCGAAATGGACGCAGGCGCGACGCATTTCGCCGATGAGAGCTTCGACCTCATCGTCTCGATCATCATGTTCCACGAAACCAGCAAGGCGCAGGTCAGGGACATCATGCGCGAAAGCTGGCGGCTGCTGCGGCCGGGCGGGCTCGTCTGCCATCTCGACGTGCCGTATCAGCCGGATCGCGTCCCGCTGATCAAGCAGGTCACGAACCACTGGCAGGTGCGCCACAATGGCGAGCCGTTCTGGAGCGGTTTTGCCGAGCTCGACATGAAAGCCGAAGCGATCGCGGCGGGCTTCGATCCCGATCACGCCTTTGCCACCTACGAAGCGGTCGGACCTGCCGCCTATCACTTCTTCGGCGGGCGCAAGCCGGCATGAGCGAGACCGCCCTTCCCGAAGGCCCGCGCGCAGGCGACCGGCAGACGACCTTCACCGACGATCCGGTCAAGGAACACCTGCTGCGCGGCCTCGTCACGGTGGCGATGGAACTGTCGGTCACGCGCGAGCGGGTCGCGACGCTCGAAGCGCTGCTGGTCGAGAACGGCGTGCTCGATCAGGGCGCGGCGGATGCCTATGAACCGGCGGGCGAGGACGCGGGCAAGCGCGCGGCGGAGCGCGAGAAGCTGGTCGCCGCGATCCTTGCCCCGATCATGGAAAGCCTCGCCAGGCCAAGCTGATCAGCCGGCCAGCCCCTCCCACTTGCGGTCCAGTTCATAAACCTCGTCGAAGCCGATCAGGCTGCACATCTCGGCGAACGAGAACAGTTCCACGTCATCGTGGATGCTGGTCCCCGTCTCCTTCAGCCGCCTGAGCGCGTGAATGCTCGCCGCCGCCGAAGCGAGCGCGGTCGTCGCCGGGAACAGCGCACCGGCAAAGCCCATCTCGGCAAGCGTTCCGGCGGGCAGGATGCGGGTGTTGCCGCCATCGGCCATGTTGACGATCGCGGGCGCGGGCAGGCGCTCGGCGACGAAGCGCATTTCCTCCTCGTCCCCCAATGCCTCGGGAAACAGCAGGTCGGCGCCCGCTTTCGCATAGGCATCGAGCCTGCGGAGCATGGAATCCAGCCCCTCGGGCGCCTTTGCATCCGAGCGTGCGATGATGAGCGGAGGCGTCTCGCCTCGCCGCGCCTCGCAGGCGACGGTGATGCGCGCGACCATTTCCTCTGCCGGCACGACCTTCTTGCCCAGCGAATGTCCGCAGCGTTTGGGAAATTCCTGGTCCTCCAGCTGGATCGCGGCGACCCCCGCCTCCTCGTATCCGCGCACGGTGTGGCGCACGTTCAGAAGCCCGCCATAGCCCGTATCCGCGTCGGCGATGATCGCCATGCCGTCGCTGGCGCGCACCAGCGTCGTCAAGCGCTCGAGCATCTGGGTGTAGGTCGCAATTCCCACGTCGGGCAGGCCGTGCGCCGAGGCGGTGAGCCAGAATCCGCTGGCAAAGCCGATCTCGAAACCGGCCATACGCGCAAGCTTTGCCGCCATCATGTCGTGCATTCCTGGCGCGACGAAGAATTCGCCCGCCTCGAGCGCGGCGCGGAGCGCTGGCGGGGGACTGGGGGGTGGGACGGTCATGGCTGGCTTCTCTCCCTTTTCGGATGCCTGAAAGCGATGGCGCGCCCCGGCCTCCCGGGCGAGCGACGCGCGGATTTGCTCTCGCCAGTCGGATAGCCGACGAAGGCGCGCTGGCGTTGGCTGGGTCCGGGGCGAAGCGAAAGTTTCAGACGTGTTTCGGGGAAACAGGCGCCATGCGCATCGACAGGGTCATCTTCGCGCCCGCACGCGGGGCATTCTTCTACGACGATCAGGCCGCGATCCGCGCCGGTCGGGAGATGGACGGCGTGGCCTATCTCGGCGAGCCGCTGACGCCGGGCTTCCGACAGGTGCGCGAGCCGTCGCGCGCGCTCGGGATCGGGCTGGTGCTCGACGATGGAGCAATTGCCTGGGGCGACATGGTGAGCGTCCAGTATTCGGGAGCGGCGGGGCGCGACCCGGTGTTCGATCCCGCGGCGATAGAAGCCGCCTGCCGTGCGCGCGTCGTACCCCGTCTGATCGGGATGGAAGCGGCGCCCGGGCCGGAGAATTGCGCCTTCGCCTTTGCGCATGACGATGAAGGTCGCCTTCCGCTCGCGATCGAATACGGGGTCAGCCAGGCCCTGCTGCGCGCCGCCGCCCATGCCCGGCGCGTGACCATGGCCGAGGTCGTTGCCGAAGCGCTCGGCCTGCCCGCGCCGGATGCGCCCGTGCCGATCTTCGCCCAGAGCGGGGACGACCGGCACAACGCGGTCGACACGATGATCCTGAAGAAGGTCGACGTCCTCCCCCACGGCCTCATCAATTCGGCCGGGAAATTCGGGCCTGACGGGGCAACCTTCATCGATTACGTGCGCTGGGTGGCCGCCCGTATCGAGACGCTGGGCGAGCCGGGCTTTCGCCCCGTTCTCCATTTCGACGTCTATGGCTGGATCGGTCTCGGCTTTTCGACCGATCCGGGCGAAGTCGCCCGCTTCATCGCCAGCCTCGCCGAAGAGGTGCCCGGTTACACGCTCCATATCGAATGCCCGGTCGATTACGGCTCGCGCGAGAAGACGATCGAGAATTACGCCGCCATCGTCGAGGCGCTGGACAGCCTTACCGACAGGGCCCGCGTGGTAGCTGACGAACACTGCAACACGCTCGCGGATATCGAGGCCTTCATCGCCGCGCGCGCGGCCCACGTGATCCAGGTCAAGACGCCCGATGTCGGGGACCTGATGGACACCGCCCGCGCGATCCGTTCCGCACGCGCGGCAGGGATCGGGGCCTATTGCGGCGGGACAAGCGCGGAGACGGACCAGTCCGCGCGCGCCTGCGTCCATATCGCCCTTGCCGCGAGGGCCAGCATGATGTTGGCCAAGCCCGGAATGGGCGTCAACGAGGGGCTTGCCATCATCGGCAACGAACAGGCCCGCGCCCTGGCCGAAATCGCCGCGCACCGGGTCTGACACGCGGCAGCGCGCGGGGTCCTTCCCCCGGCGGAGCAATTGTTCTACACAGGTCCCAAGTGGTTGGGATCGCAGGTCAGGTGCGGGGGCGAAGACCCCTCACAGGGGAACGCGCGAGACATGGAAAGAGGCGTACCGATCAGGGCTATCAGCCGCGGGCTGGCGGTGCTGGCCGCAATCAATCGCGACGGGCCGATATCGATGATGGGTATCGCGCGCGCGGCCGAAGTCCCCTACCCCACCGCCTGCCGGATCGTGCAGACGCTCCAGCACGAAGGCCTGATCGAAAAGGAACCGGCAAGGAAACGCTATCGCGTGACGTCGCTGGTCAAGACGCTCTCGACCGGTTTCCAGAACGAGGACCAGCTCGTCGCCGCGGGCCGCGACCATATCGAGACCCTGTGCAAGGACGTGGGCTGGCCGATCTCGCTCGTCACGCGGGTGGGCACGCGCATGATGGTGCGCGATTCGACTCACAAGATGACCTCGCTCACCTTCTCGCATTATTATCCCGGCTACACCCTGCCGATCGCCGAATGCGCCACCGGCAAGGTCTATCTCGCCTTCTGCGACGAGGAGGAGAGGAACGCCATCGTCGAGGGCTGGAAGGCGATCGAGACAGAGGCCTCGAACATGGGCCTGCTGCTGCTGAGCGATGATTACATGCTGCAGAAGATTCGGCGCGAAGGCTTCGCCCTGCAGGTGCGCAATGTCTACAACGCCGACCCGGGCAAGACCTCGAGCATCGCGGTGCCGCTGTTCGATGGCGACGATCGGCTGATTGGCGCGCTCGGCCTCATCTACTTCGTGAGCGCGATGAGCGCGAACGAGGCGGCGGAGAAATATCTGGCGCCGCTTCAGGACACCGCGCGCGCGATCCGGGGGAGCCTGATCGACCTTGCTCGCAGCCCGCTCGGCGATGCGGAGGCCGCCGAATAGGATCGCTCAGGCAGGTTCGCGCACAAAGGACGCCGCAGCGTGCTCGCCCGCGAGCCGCCCGAGCGTCGTCGCGGTGAGAAGGCCGTTGCCCGCAAGATAACCGTCCGCCGCCGGCCCTGAAATTCCGCGCGCCGCGCCGCCTCCGGCATAAAGGTTGGGAAACGGCTCGCCCGAGGCGCGCAGCACGCGCGCATGTTCGTCAACCTCGAGCCCGCCCTGCGTGTGAAACAGGGCGCCCGTTACCCTCACGGCGTAAAAGGGCGGCTCGAGCGGAGCCTTGCCCGCAAAACTCCGGCCGAAGCGGTCGCGCTCCCCGCTTTGGACGAGGTGGTGCGTTTCGGCGACGCTCGCTTCGAGCCCGGCGGCGTCGATCCCGGCCTTCTCGGCGAGTTCGGCAAGGCTGTCGGCGCGGATAAGGCACCCGGCGGAGCGCGCCTGCTGGTAGTCGTCGAACTGGCACATGATCTCGTGCCGCCGCTCGTCATAGATGCTCCAGGCGACATGGCCCTCCTGCCGCAGCACCTCGACAGCCTGTTCGGAATAGCCCGAAGCCTCGTTCGCGAAGCGCTCGCCCGAACGGTTCACCTGGATCCCGCCCTCGGCGATGAGCGGCCAGAGGATCGGGATGCCGTATCCCGCGGCGAGGCCCGCATGGCCCTGGTAGGCGCTGAGATCGGCCATGCTTGCGCCCATTTCGCGGCCCCAGGCAATGGCGTCGCCCTTGTTGCCGGGATGGCCGTGGAAGGTCGCGTGTTCGAGTTCGGGGATGAGTTCCGCCACCATCTGCTGGTTTCCGGCAAAGCCGCAGCAGGCAAGGATCACCGCGCCGCAGCCGATCACGTCGCGCGCCCCGTCCGGCCGGGTAGCGGCGATTGCGATGACCCGGTCCTTGCCGTTCACGTAAAGCGTGTCGACGAGGCTGTCGGTGAGGATATCCACCCCCGCATCCTCGCAGGCGCTCGCCAGTGCGCCCATCAATTCGGAGCCCGACCGGGACGGCATTCCATGCATGCGCAGGGCGGAATGGCCGGGATAGGTGAAACCTTCGACGAGGCTGAGGCCGATCTTGTGGCTTTCCACCAGCCAGTCGACCGTGCGCGCGGATTCGCGCGTCAGGTGCCCGACCAGCGCGGTATCGACCGCACCCTTGGTCTTGGCGACGATGTCGGCGGCGAAGCGTTCGGGGGAATCCTCCACGCCCTTGTCCCGCTGGATGCGGCTGCCCGCCGCCGGGATGAGGCCGGTCGACATCGCGGTCGTTCCCATCGGCTGGCCGTCGCGTTCGACCACCAGCACGTCGGCCCCCGCATCGCGCACGGCGAGCGCGGCGGTAAGCCCGGTTCCGCCGCCCCCGATCACCACGACCGGAATCTCGGCGATGGTCTCGACGCTCTCGGCACGGATCACGCGGCATTCGTTCATGAATGTTCCTCCTCGAAGGTCAGGACCGGCTTGATCACCGCGCCCGACGCCGCATCGGCAAAGGCGCTGGCGATGTCGGCGAAGGGATAGGTCCGGATGAGGCGGTCGACCGGCAGGTCGCCGCCGCCGTGATAGGCGAACAGACGCGGCAGGAAGGTTTCGGGCACCGAATCCCCCTCGATCACGCCGACGATCCGCTTGGTCAGGAAATCGATCCCGCCCGGATGCGGCACGGGCTGCGCGAAGTCTCCTGGCAGCGTCAGCACGCCCAGCGTGCCGCCCGAATGGAGCGCGGCGAGCGCGGCCTTGAAAGTCGCCTGTCTGCCTGCCGTGTCGAGCGCGGCAGTCACCCCTCCGGCGGTAAGTTCGACCACCTGCGCGGCCCAGTCCGCCTCCGATCCGGCGAAGGCGTGGCTGGCACCGAGCGAAATTGCGAGTTCGCGCCGCGCGGCGACTGGCTCGACCACGATAAGGGGATCGCAGCCGATGATTCGCCCCGCCATGATCGCAGCGCAGCCGACCGCGCCCGCGCCGATCACCAGCAGCGGACGGTGCGTAAGCGCGCCAAGCTGGTTGAACACCGCCCCCGCCCCGGTCTGGATGCCGCAGCCGAACGGCGCGGCAACGTAAGCGTCGAGCCAGCCGGGCAGCTTCACGCAATTGCGCTCCGTCGCAAGCGCATGGGTGGCAAAGCAGCTCTGCTGGAAGAAGGCCCCCTTGACCGCGCTGCCGTCCATCCGGGTGAGCGGCGGCTCGGCGCGCGCGCCTTCGAGATTGAGCGCGATCCCGTCAAAACAATAGGCCGGCCTACCGCCCGTGCAATTGGGGCAGCTCCCGCAGAACCCGAAGGTCGCGAGCACCCGGTCGCCCTTTCGCAGCCGAGTCACCGCGCTACCCGTCTCGACGACGGTGCCTGCGCCCTCATGGCCGAGCACGCGAGGCTCCTCGCTCCACGCGCCGACGCCGAGATCGGTGTGGCAGATGCCCGCCGCCTCGATCTTCAGGACGACTTCGTCCGGCAGCGGGTCTGCGAGCAGCAGATCCTCGATCACCGGGGGCGCGCCGCCGCCGGGGCTGATCGCGGCGCGGATCGGGCGCGGCATCAGGCGAGGCTCCGGACGGGAGGGGCGATCATGCGAAGATTTCCTCGATCTCGCCAAGCACGCCCGCATCCTCGATCGTCGGCGGCACCTTGGGTTCCTCGCCATCGGCGATTTCGCGGATGGTCTTGCGCAGGATCTTGCCCGAACGCGTCTTGGGCAGGCGCGAGAGGACGTGGACGCGCTTGAACGCCGCGACCGGGCCGATGGCAGCGCGTACGGCGGCGATCAGCTCGGCGGCGAGCGCATCCTCGGTCATGTCCGAGCCCGACTTGAGCACGACGAAGCCGACCGGGACCTGCCCCTTCAATTCATCCGCCATGCCGATCACCGCGCATTCGGCGACCGCCGGGTGGGCGACCAGCACTTCCTCCATCGCCGAGGAGGACAGGCGGTGGCCCGCGACGTTGATGACGTCGTCGATCCGGGCCATGACGTGGAGGTATCCGTCCTCGTCCACGAAGCCGCTGTCGCCGGTCAGGTAACAGCCGGGGAAACGCTCGAAATAGGCCTCGCGAAAACGTTCGGGCGCGCCCCACAGGCCGGGAGTGAAGCCGGGCGGCAGCGGCAGGCGCGCGACGATCGCGCCGGTCTCCCCCGCCGGGACCGGATCGCCCGCCTCATCGAGACAGGCAAGGTCCCAGCCGGGCATCGGAAACGTCGATGAGCCGGGCTTGATCGGCATGAGCTCGATCCCCGCCGGATTGGCGGTGATCGCGCTCCCCGTCTCGGTCTGCCACCAATGGTCGATCACCGGCACGCCGAGCAGATCGCTCGTCCATTCGAGCGTCGCCGGATCGGTCCGCTCGCCCGCTAGATAGACGTGCCGGAGGCTGGAGAGGTCCGCATCCCGCCGGAATTCGCCCTGCGGGTCGACCTGCTTGATCGCGCGCATCGCGGTCGGCGCGGTGAAGAAGCTGCGCACGCGGTGCTTTTCGATGATGCGCCAGAATGCCCCTGCATCGGGCGTGCCGACAGGCTTGCCCTCGAACACGACGCTGGGGTTGCGATTGAGGAGCGGCGCGTAACAGATGTAGCTGTGTCCCACGACCCAGCCGACATCGCTCGCCGCCCAGAACGCTTCGCCCGGCGGACAGTCGTAGATGCCGGTCATGCTCCACAGCAGGGTGACGAGATGCCCGGCGGTGTCGCGCACGATGCCCTTGGGCGCGCCGGTCGTGCCCGAGGTGTAGAGGATATAGAGCGGATCGGTCGCAGCGACAGGGACGCATTCAGCCGGCTCGGCCGCCGCCATCACTTCGTCCCAGTCGTGCTCCCCCGGCCCGAGATCCGCGCGGTGCTGATCGCGCTGCCAGAACACGCAGGCGTCGGGGCGATGCGCGGCGATGTCCAGCGCCTCGCGTAGGATCGGCTGGTAGGGCAGCACCTTCGTGCCCTCGATCCCGCAGCTCGCCGCGAGCACCACCCTGGGCGCGGCATCGTCGATCCGGCTTGCCAGTTCGCGCGCCGCGAAGCCGCCGAAGACGACCGAATGGACCGCGCCGATCCGTGCGCAGGCGAGCATCGCGATCACCGACTGCGGCGAATTGGGCATGTAGACGAGCACCCGGTCGCCCTTTTCGACCCCCATCGCCCGCATCGCTCCGCCGAGCCGGGCGACCCGGTCCTGCAATTCGGCGAAGGTGACGACCGAGGAAACGCCGGTGACAGGGCTTTCATAAAGCAGCGCCGCTTCGCCCCCATGCCCCGCCTCGACATGCCGATCGACGCAATTGTGACAGGCATTGATCTGGCCGCCGGCGAACCAGCGCGGGATCGGGCGCGCTTCGCGATCGAGCACGCTGTCCCAGCGCCGATGCCATTCGAGCCGCCCAGCCTGCTCGGCCCAGAACGCCTCCGGTTCGGCCAGCGAACGGTCGTGATACTGTGAATAGGCCTCGGTCCGGGTCATTGCTCTCTCCTTAGGATGCGCCCCTTTGCACAAGGGCGGCGCGCCTGCCATTATCCGTTGAGCGAATAGTATGCGCAGCAGCCTGCCGCGACAGGAGGGCTTCTTGGTAGCTTCATAGCTCTCACCAACAGGAGACCGCCGCGCCCATGGATGAAAAGCCCGCAATCGAGGTTCCCGAAACTCTCGGCGAGGAAATCGGCGGGCAGGGCAAGGCCTATTTCGACGATGTCGTGATCGACAACATCCTCGATGCGCTGCTCGAATTGTCGGCCGCCGTGTGGACCTATCACGACCGGGTCACCGTGCTGGAAACGGTCCTTGCCGAAAAGGGTATCGAGGTGAGCGATGCGATCGAGGCGCATGTGCCAGAGCCGGATGAGATCGCCCGGCGCGAAAAGGAGCGCATGGCGCTCGTCAACCGGGTGTTCGGCGCCTTCCTGCGCCGCCCCACCCCGCGCGGTCCCGCCGGGCTCGCTGCGCAGCCCCAGACAGGAGACGACACATGAATCGCGGATCGATCGGGGTCACCCCCCGCCCCACCACGCTCGCAGATGAGAGCTATCTCGAATTCATCACCTCCTTCCGCCGGCTGGCGATCCAGCAGATGTTCCCCAAGGTCGCCGAACACGGCGAGACCCGGCTCGCGCAGGCCATGGAAAACGGTGCGGTCAAGGCCGAGGGGGGCAATGTGCCGCTGACCGAAATCCAGCGCATCTTCGCGGAGAACCCGGTCACGCCGACCTTCCAGCGCTTCGTGCGCACCCAGCAGGAAATGATGTGGCGCCGCACGCGCGAAAGCTTCTTTCGCGATGCGGGCGGTCTGATGGCGTGGATGGACCGGGCCGCGGCCGAGCATCCCGAACGGCTCCATATCGATCCCGAATTCGTGCCGCCGGAATACACCCGCCGCGAGATCCACTGCCAGCCGGGCGGCTATACCGACGATCCGCTGGGCGGCGTGGTCTATCACTACGGGACCAAGGTCTTCTACGAAGGCTTCAACGACCAGGACGAACTCCACCGCGAACTGGCCGAGCGCGCAACGCCACCCGCTGACGGAAAGGTCGCGCGCGCGCTCGATATCGGCTGTTCGATCGGGCAGGCGACGACGCTGCTCAAGGACCTGTATCCCGATGCCGAAATCTGGGGCCTCGATGTCGGCGAACCGTTGGTGCGCTATGCCCATGCGCGCGCGGTCGATCACGGCAAGGAAGTGCATTTCAAACAGGCGCTGGCCGAGGATAACGGCTTTGCCGATGCGTCCTTCGACATGGTGCTGAGCTACATCCTCTTTCACGAGGTGCCGGTTCAGAAGATGCGCGAAATCATCGCCGAGACCTACCGCGTGCTGCGCCCGGGCGGGACGTTCACGATCTACGAATTCCCGAGCAACGACAAGGGCCAGGTCAGCGCCTCGACCCGCTTCCTCGTCGACTATGACAGCCGCAACAATTGCGAGCCCTATTCGCCCGATTTCGTCGCCGCCGATTTCCGCGGGATCATCGAGGAAGCGGGCTTCGAGGTCGCCGACGGGCCTGCGCTCAGCAACACCTTCCTGCAATCGCTGGTTGCGACCAAGCCCGCCTAGGCAAGCTCGACGCGCGCGGGATCGTAGCTGAAGATCCCGAGCGCGTCCTCGTTCTTGGGCGGATTGTCGCGCAGGGCATAGGGATCGAGCGCCTGCAGCCGGTCCCCGCCGACATTGCTTTCGGCCTGGAGGAAGCCTGCTCGCTCCATCCGCGCGGCTTCGTAGAGACGCAGCGCCTCGAGCGGGTCCGCCGCCGCAGCGAAACATCGTCCCAGCACCACCGCATCCTCGATCGTCGAGCTTGCCCCCTGCCCCATATAGGGCAGCATCGGATGCGCCGCATCGCCGAGCAGCGCGATGCGGCCCTTCACCCACGATACCAGCGGCTCACGCACGAACAGGCCCCAGCGATAGAGCGCATCTGAGGGGATGGCGGCGATCACCTCGCCGACATAATCGGCCCAGCCGCCGAACAGGGCGGCGAGTTCGGCAGGCGCAGCGCGCGCGTTCCAGCTTTCCTCGGTCCAGCCCTCGGCCCGCGTCAGGGCGACGACGTTGACAAGGCTGCGGCCGCGCACCGGATAGGTCACGAGGTTCTGTCCCGGCCCGATATGGTTGATGCTCGAGGCTTCGCTCGCGCGGGGCGAGAGCCGGTCGCCCGGAACGAGCGCGCGCCACGCGACATGGCCGCTGAAGCGCGGCTCGCCGGGGTCGAGAAGCATTTCGCGCACGGCCGAGCGAAGACCGTCGGCGGCGATCACGATGTCGGCCTCGACCTCGTTCCCGTCGGCAAAGGCGAGGCGCACCGTCGCACCGCCCTGCTCCAGCCCCGTCAGCGCGGCGCCCATGACGCAGCGCTCGGTCCCGAAGGCGTCCACCAGCCCCGCGAGAAGATCTGCGCGGTGCATCTGGTAATAGGCCGCGCCATATGTCGCGCGCGTGTCCCGCCGGTCGTAGCGGAGCAATTCCTCGCCGCTTTCCCAGTGGAACAGGAACTGGTCCATCGGTTCGTTGGCATTGCGGGCAAGAAAGTCCGTGAACCCCAGCGATTCGAGCCCCTTCACCGCGTTGGGGCTGAGCGAGATACCCGCCCCGACCTCGCCGAATTCGGCTGCGCGTTCGTAGATGACGGGATCGTATCCCGCCCGGCGCAGCGCGATTCCCGCGGTCAGCCCGCCCACCCCGCCGCCGATGATCGCCACTCTCACAGGCCCAGCGCCCCGGGATTGAGGATGCCGTGCGGGTCGAGACGCTGCTTGAGGTCGCGCAGCAGCCGCCCTGCCTCGCCCTCGCGCGACTCGGCATAGGGGTAAAGCCGGCCGATCTGGAAATGGGTCGCGCCATGCGCGCGCATCAGGAGGACGATCTGGCCGACCATTTCGCGCACCAGCGCGCGGCCCACCGGGTTCTCCGGGTAATCCTTGGCGACGCCGTCCAGATAAGCAGGCGTGCGGCGGCGGTGATAGAGCATTGCGCTGTCGGGCCAGTAGAACACCGGCTCGTAAAGCGTCCCCGCCCCCGCGACGCCGGCGAAGAATTCGGCCAGCGTCACGCCAGCTGCCTCCATGCGGCCCGCATGTTCGTGTTTCAGCGCGACATAATCGCGGTGGAACGCACCAATTCGGCTGTCGGCGATGACGCCGTGGATCGGCAGCAGGCGGCGCCCGTCAGGATGGGTCACCGGAAGTTCGGGAAAGGGCGCGGCGCGGGTCGCGAGAGGCACGGTGTTGACGATTTCGCGCGCCTTGCCCGCCAGCGCGCGGATCGCGGCGAGGCGGCTGCGTATTTCAGGTCCGTCCCGCCCCTCGACCACGAAATGCACGGTGTAGAGTGCGCCATCGAGAAAACGCCGACCCGCCGCCGCGATCCGGGCCATCCGCGACAGCGCCGCCGGCACGCTTCCTGCCGAACGTCCGATGCGCAGCAGCGCCTTCAGGTCCTCCCTGAGGTCCGGCGGGCCCGCGTTCTGGCGTGCAACCTCGGCATCCATCGCGATGATCTCGCTCGCCAGGCGGCGCAGCCGCACTTCGCGCAGCAGGTCGGCCATGACTTCGAAGCTGTCGACCGCGAAGGAAACCCCGTCGACGCGCTCGGGACGCGGCTCGATCTCGAGCGTGGCGGCGGTCTTGATGCCCAGTGCCCCCGCATCATTGGCGAAGATGCCGGTAAGGTCGGGGCCGAAATTGCGATTGAACGGCCCGGTTCCCGCGCTGCCGTCGGACCCGGTGCGCAGGACTTCGCCCGTGCCGGTGACGATCTCGAAACTCTTGACCGCATTGGCCGAAGCGCCCGCCTCGCCCGATCCGAAAGTGACCGATCCCTGGCTGAGCGAACCGCCTATCGTCGCCGTCCCACCCGACATCGGCCCCCAGAACCGCGCACGCATGCCGACTTTCGCAAGCGCTTCGTCGAGCGCCGCCCAGGTGCAGCCCGCCTCCACGGTCACGTTGCCGTCCTCGGGATCGATGCTGCGGATCCGGGCGAGGTGCGAGAAATCGAGCACCACCGAACGCGCCACGCGCGGCTGGAAGGCATCGGTGTAGGACATGCCGCCACCACGCGGGGCAATCGCGACGCCCTCCTTCGCGCACCAGCGCACCAGTTCGCTCACCTGCTCCGTCGAGCCGGGTGAGACCACCGCGATCGGCATCGCGCCTTCGAAGAACAGGTCCTGCACCGCGAAGCGGCGCTCCTCCTCGCCCGTCTCGACGGCCTGGGTGCCGAGCAGCGCTTCGAGGCCTGCGACGAGGGCGCGCGCGCCGGGCGCATCTTCGGAATGGGGAGCCGGAGCCGAAATGTTCATCGCCCACCATGGTTAGCCGAGGCGCGCCGCCCCGCGACAGGCCGCCGGGCACTGTCCGCCCATCGGATAAGTCGGCGCATCTTTGTGCGCACTGCCCGCGCTGCGCTACGCCCGGCGCCATGTCCGACGCGGCCGCACGCCCCTCTGCCCTCCCCACGAGCGCCAGCGCGCCCGATGCGCTCGATCAGGGCGGCAAGACGCGGCCTCTGCCCTCGCTCCAACGCGCGTGGAGCGTCGTCGCGATCCTCTCGCTCGCCGCGATCGTCAGTTACATCGACCGCCAGGTGCTCAACCTGCTGGTGGAGCCGATCAAGGCCGATCTCGGCCTCAGCGATGTCGAGATCAGCGTGCTGCAGGGCTTCTCCTTCGCGCTGCTCTATGCCGTGCTGGCGATCCCGCTCGCATGGGTGGCCGATCGGTCGAATCGCAAATGGGTGATCCTGGGCGGCCTCGTGTGCTGGTCGGGCGCGACTTTCATGAGCGGGTTCGCCTCCGGCTTTGCCATCCTGTTCGTCGCCCGCATGCTCATCGGCATCGGCGAGGCAACCTTGAGCCCGGCCGGATTTTCGATGATCGCCGACTATTTCCGCAAGGCCCGCCTGCCCGCCGCGCTCAGCGTATTCACCGGGTCGGGCTTCATCGGTTCCGGCCTTGCGCTGGTCATCGGCGGGGCGCTCTATGCCGCGCTCGAGGCGGCGGGGCCTGTCACGACGGCGCTGGGCACGTTCCAGCCGTGGCAGATGACCTTCTTCGGCATCGCCATGCTGAGCGTGCCGCTCTTCGTCCTCATCGTGCTGTTCGTGCGCGAGCCCGCGCGCCAGCCCGACGCGCTCGCGCCCGCCGCAGGCGAGGAGCCTTCGCCGTTCGAGATCCTCGGCTTTCTCACCGCCCACGCCCGGGTCTATTTCCCGCTCTTCTTCGGTTTCTCCTGCTTTGCCGCGGCGCAGTTCGGCGTTGGGGCGTGGGCGCCGAGTTTCTTCATACGCAGCCACGGCTGGACCCAGCTCGAAGTCGGCCAGGCGCTCGGCCCCGTCGTCATGGCGACCGGGCCGCTCGGCGTCATCGCGGGCGGGTTCCTGGCCGAACGGCTGTTGCTGCGCGGCGTGCGCGATGCGACGTTGAAACTGTCGATGGCGGCGATCGTGGTCGCCCTGCCTTTTGCCGCCGCCTTTCCGCTGGTCGATGGCGGCGGGCTTGCGCTCGCTCTGCTCGCCGCGGTGCTCGCTTTCGGAACCGTCCCGTTCGGCGCGGGTGTCGCGACCTTCCCGCTCATCACCCCCAACCGCATGCGCGCGCAGGTGATCGCGGTCTACCTGCTGGTCGCCAACCTGCTCGGCTATTCGGCCGGGCCGATCCTCGTCGCGTGGCTGACCGATGCCGTGTTCGCGGACCCTGCCGCGATCAATCTCAGCCTCGCCATCGCCGCGCCCGCCGTCATGGCGGCAGGTCTCGTTCTGATCGCCGCCGCGCTCGGCCCCTATCGCCTCATGCTCGAAGCCGCTGAAAACCCGGAGAACTGATTCATGGCCGTGATCGACCTTGCCCCCGAAACCCGCTCCTTCATCGGCGGCGACAAGAAAATGCTGATCGGCGGCGACTGGGTCGATCCGTCGCAGGATTCCGCGATCCCCGTCATCAACCCGGCCGACGGCGAAAGCCTCGCGCGGATCGGGGACGCCGCCGAGGCCGACGTGGACCGCGCGGTGAAAGCCGCCCGCCGCGCCTTCGACGAGGGACCATGGCCGGACATGAAGCCGGGCGAGCGGGCGCTGCTCATGAACCGCATCGCCAGCGCTCTCGAAGCCCATGCCGAACAGCTCGCCCAGCTCGAAACGCTCGACAACGGCAAGCCGATCAATTTCGCGCGCATGGACGTGGCGGCGGCGATCGGGGCGATCCGCTATTACGCGGGCTGGGCGGACAAGATCCACGGCAGCACGCATTCGATCGGCATGCCGGGCGAGCATCACGTCTACACGATCAAGGAACCGGTCGGCGTCGCCGCGCTGATCGTGCCGTGGAACTATCCGCTCGTCATGGCCGCGATGAAACTCGGCCCCTGCCTTGCCGCCGGCTGCACCGCCGTGCTCAAGCCCGCGGAGGACACCTCGCTCACCGCGCTGCGCCTTGGCGAGATCATGCTGGAGGCCGGGCTTCCCGAAGGCGTGCTCAACATCGTCACCGGATATGGCCACACGGTCGGCAATGCGCTGATCCACCATCCCGGCGTGGACAAGATCGCCTTCACCGGATCGACCGCGACAGGCAAGGTGATCGCCCACGCCGCGGCCGAGGGGCTGAAGAAGGTCAGCCTCGAACTCGGCGGCAAGTCGCCCAATATCATCATGCCCGACGCCGATCTCGAAGCCGCGATTCCGGCAAGCGCGCTCGGCATCTTCTACAACAGCGGGCAGACCTGCACCGCGCCTTCGCGCCTCTATGTCCACGAGGATGTCGCGGACGACGTGATCAAGGGCATCGCCGAATTCGGAAAGACCATGAAGATCGCACCCGGCATGGATGAAGAAAGCATGATCGGGCCGCTTGTCAGCCAGAAGCAGTTCGACCGGGTGACGAGCTATGTCCAGCAGGGCGAGGCCGAGGGCGCCGAGATCGTCAGCGGCGGCAGGCGGCATGGCAATACGGGCTATTTTCTGGAGCCCACGGTGATCGCGAAGACCACCAACGACATGACCGTGGTGCGCGAGGAGATCTTCGGACCCGTCCTGGTCACGCAGACGTTCAAGAGCGAGGAGGAGGCGATCGCGCTCGCCAATGACAACGCCTATGGCCTTGCCGGCTGCGTGTGGACGCGCGACATCACCACCGCGCACACCATGGCGAAGAAGGTCAAGGCCGGGATCATCGGGCTGAACACCGCGATGGGCGCCGACTGGGACGTGCCGCTGGGCGGGTACAAGCAATCGGGCATCGGGCGCGAAAACAGCCGCGACGGGCTCGAACTCTACCTCAACACGAAATCGGTCTTCGCCCAGCTCAAATCGGCAT
>JGI12048J13642_10594138_pt1 | contig 58468 bp, 50 predicted proteins | sample ElkSlonscriptome_16_FD_13642 | JGI IMG/M metagenome (IMG submission 13642)
GCATCGGCGGCCATGACCGTCGGCGCCAGGGTGGTGACGCTTTTCGTCAACTGCGGCGAATGGCCGGTGTGGGGATCGACGATATGATGGAAAAGTTTGGCCTCGTCGTAGAAGATCTCATAGTTTCCGGATGTAGCCACGGCACCGTCAGCCAGCCTGATAAGCTCGGGATACCGACGCTCCTTGGCCGGGTCCTGAACGGCGATGGTCCAGGGCCTGCCCCTGGCAGCGCTGCCTCTGGTGCGTATGTCACCACCGGCATTGATGAGATAATTTTCCATGCCCTGGCCATCGAGGAGTGTTGCCGCCCGGTCAACGATATACCCCTTGGCAATGCCGTCGGTGGTTATCCCCATGCCGGCTCTGGCAAAGCGAATGGTAGTGCCGTCAAGGCTCACGTGCTGCGAGCCCACCAAGGGCAACCTTTCGCCTATCTCGGTTTCGCCTGGAGTCTGCCCGGCGGCAAATCGCTGGCGGTAGAGCTCGAGCAGGGGCAAAACGGTAATGTCAAAGGCGCCGCCGCTGTCGGTATGATAAAAAAGAGAGTTTCGAACGACCTCGACGAGCTCGTCCGGGGCATCGCCAATGCTGCCCCGGGCATTGAGCAGGCTCAACGGCGTGGAATCGTTATGGCGGGAGAGGATGGCGTTGAGCCGGTCGATTTCGGCAAACCCCAGGGCAATGGCCTCACGCGCCTTATCCTCGGAGCGATGAAATGTGGTGATGGACACATAGGTGCCCATCACCAGTCTGGTCTCGGTTGTTTTCAGTTCCCGGCGGCGCCCGAAAAGAAAGGCCTCAGCCTCGACCGCAGGAATCAGCGCCTGGGCTGCTCCCGCCACTCCCAACAGAGCCGAAGAGCGAAGAAAACTCCTCCTGTCAATACCCACACAACCATCCGGGAAGCAGAAAGATCATAGTATTCACGCCTGTACTGTCAGCCGGCCATCTTCAATCCGGCGGCGCTGTCGCGACTGATGGTCTCTCTGCCCTGGTAGTGTCTGAATATATCCCGAGGACATTTTGTCACACAGACCTCCTCGCAGCTCGGACCGTAGGCGATGCAGGCCTTGTGATCAATTATGACATTGTTGTCTTCATAGGTGACGGCATCGGCAGGGCAGGCCTTGACGCACATTTTGCAGCCGATACAGCCAACCTTGCACACCGCCTTGACATCCTTACCCATATCCTTGGTGGAACAGGGGACGTAAACCCTGGCCCGCAGAGTCTGGAGCTCGATGATATCCTTGGGACAGGTTTTCACGCAGATGCCGCAGCTGACACATTTGTCAGGGTTGACCATCGGGAAATTCTCCACCATGTCGATGGCGTCGAAGGGGCAGGCTTCGGCGCATTCGCCCAGGCCAATGCAGGCATACTGGCAGGCGGACGGTCCGCCGAAGCTGAGATTGGCCGCCGTGCAGGATGGGAAACCAAAATATTCATGCTTATGGCTTACCCTGCCCTCCTCGCGCGAACAACGCACCAGGGCTATCTGGTCCTCAACGGCGGCCATCTTCTTCCCGGTCAGGTCGGCAACGGTGGTGGCTACCTTCTCCTTGCCCGGAAAACAGAGGTTGGGGGGAACCTCGGGGTCGTTGACGACTGCTATGGCATAGCCCTCGCAGCCGGGATAGCCGCAGCCGCCGCATTGGGCCAGGGGCAGCGATTCGAGCACTTCCTCTATAAGGGGATTGCTTTCCACATGAAATTTATGGGCGGCGATGGCCAGCCCGATTCCGAAAAACAGACCGATACAGCCGAGAAGGGCGATGCCGCCCAGGGCCAATTTAATGAGTTCAAAATCCATTGTCTACTCTCACTTAAAACTGATAATTATTTCTACCTTCCGGCACAGTATAACGCAGCTTCATCTTTTACAAAAGAGTTTGCTGAGGGAAAATGGAGCGCGCATTTTTGAACACCCCTAGAACAGCTTCAGGCCGGAAAAGCCGAGAAAGGCCATGGCAAACTGCCCGGCGACAATAAAAGCAATAGGCAGTCCCTTGAAAGACGGCGGTATGCGCGCCAGACTCATCCGTTCACTCACCGAGCTCATCAAGTAGAGGGCAAGGAGAAAACCGCCCCCGGCACCCAGCGAGAGCATGAAGGTTTCGGAAAAGTTGTATTCGTTGCTGGCCATGATCAGCGGTACGGCGATGACCACGCAGTTGGCTATTACCAGCACGAGGAAAACCCCGAAAGAGTTGAAAAGCACCGGGTTTACTTTGCGCAATACGGTGTCCACNGCCTGGACGGTAAGCGATGTCAAACCGATGAAGACCACAATCTGGAGAAAAGTGAGGTGATAGGGCTTGAGAATGAACTGGTAGAAAAACCAGCTCATCAGGCCGCTGGTCACCATGACCAGGGTGAAGACCACGCCCATGCCCTTGGCCGTGGTTTTGCGCTTCGAGGTGCCGAAGAAAACGCAGAGACCGAGGTACTTGGTGAAGACGAAATTCTTGATCAGCAGGGCGCCGATGAGCACCGAGAACAGATAGCCCAGATAGGACTGGGCCACGGCAAATGTTTCCTCTGCCCGGCCGCTGATTCCCTCGGCGGTGACGATATGGGTCTGGGTGGTGTTGAGGGCGTCGGCAAATACCAGGGTGGCGCTGAGCCGGTCATCGGCGACGATGACCTCATCGAGTTGCAGGCGGATATCCGGGTCATCCTTTTCGTAGACGGTATAGTTGTCGGTATTCCCCACGGTCGCCGGATCCATGGGGGCGGCAAAGTCGATGACAATCTCATTGGCCTCGCCGAAGCTTTTGTCGGTGATCACTTCGGCCGCCGCTCCGGCAGCCGGCAGGAAAAAACAGACAAGAGCGGCAAGCAACACGGTATAGAGTGCTTTTACATTCATTATTTTTGCCCCTTCGATCGTTTATATCGGTCTTCTATGTAATTGAAAAAGGCCATCATCAGGCCGACCACGAAAAATCCGGCGCTGGGCAGGATGAAGAACAGCAGCGGCTTGAAGCCGAGGACGTCGTAACCGAGGATGGCCCCGGAACCGAGCAGTTCGCGGACAAAGCCGATAACGACCATGCCGACGAGAAAACCAAGGCCCATGCCCAACCCGTCCCAGAAGGACGAACTCACCTTCTCCTTGCAGGCGAACATTTCCAGACGCATGGTGATAATGGCAAAGGCGACGATGATCTTGACGAAAATGCCCATTTTGGCATAGGCCTCGGGCAAAGCCGCCGCCAGGCTCAAATCGATGACCGTCACCCAGGTGGCAATGGTCAGGGTATAGGTAGGGATTCTGATCCGCGGATGAATGTAATCCTTAAACACCGAAATAGTCACGCTGGAGAAGACCTGGACGAAGAGTACCGCCACTCCCAGCATGAAGCCGTTCATGACCGTGGTGGAAATGCCGACGGCCGGACACATTGACAGGGCCAGTTTGAATATGGGATTTTCAGCGAGTATGCCGTTGGCGACCAGCTGAAAATTGTTTTTATCGTTTGCCACGATTACATCCTCTCTTTGCGCTTAAATTGATACGGATATATTCTGATCTTTAATGACGGAATCGAGAATACTGACCCGGTAGGCAAATTTCTTCACCATCGACTTGATACCGTCTGTGACCGCCACCGTCGAAATGGTCGCTCCGGTAAGAGCGTAGATATCGTTGCCCCGGTATTTTTCCATGACCTTTTCCAGCTCCTCGGGGGGGAGCTCCACCTGCAGGGCCTCCATATACTCATCGGGGATGGGCGCCTTGACCACGTCGAGATCCTTGAGAACCTCGAAGGGTTTGCCGGCAAACTGGTTTTTGAAGAACTCCTGTTCGATTTCGGCGCCGAGGCCCGGGTCTTCCTCGTGCTCGAGCACTTCGAAACCGATGATGGAAAAATCGGTCTCCATGGCCAGCATCACGGCGATATGGGTCTTGAATCCGGGAAATTTACCGGCAATAAGGTAGGCGGTGCGCTCACCGCCGTCGGTTATGAACTGGTACTTTTCGGCATAGCGAAGGGATTTTCCCGGGCCGATGGCGGCAACAATGGCGGCGGTCTGCTCCGCCGGATCTGCTGCTATTTCTGGTGCTATATCGACTGGATACTGTGCTTCGAGATTGCCGTCTAGATCTATTTGCAGAAAAACGAACTCCGAACCGGCATCTTCGCCCGCGGGGAGAAAATAGCCTATGAACTGCTCACCTGCCTGAGAGAGCACGTAACGGTGCACGGAGTTGATTTTCACCGATTCCGGAGCCTCGCCCTCAAAACCGAGCAGGGAATAGGCGACCCGCTCTTCCTTGACATGCTCGTTATGTTTCTTGGCCTTGTTGGTCAAAACGAAGGTCGTACCCATGACGGTGCCGGCCAGGATACAGGACAGGGTCAGACGGAAAACTATGGTGAGTATATCTTTCATTTCTCACCTCCCTGCGCCGCAGCAAAGCGCCGTTGTTTGAACCAGCTGTCGAAAACCGGCGACAGCGGATTCATCAAGAGAATAGCGTAACAGATGCCCTCGGGATAGCCTCCCTTGAGGCGGATAAGCACGGTCAGTGCGCCGATGCCGATGCCGTAGGCAATCTGTGAGGTTTTATTGGTCGGACTGGTAACATAGTCGGTGGCCATGTAGATCGCCCCCAGAAGCGCACCGCCGGTGAGAATCGCCAGCAGCGGATCACCCTGAAAATAGCTATCGCCGCCAAAGATCCAGGTGAGAGCGGCAATGGTGCCAAGCACCGACACCGGTATATGCCAGGTGATGTAGCCTTTATAGAGCAGATAGAGACCGCCCAGCAGAATGAGGAAACCGGAGGTTTCGCCGATACAGCCGGGGCGCCATCCCAGAAAGAAGCTGGTATAGAGACTGGCGCCATCACCGAATCTCTCGGTAAAAACCGCCATGCCCTGCTCCTTCATGACCGCCAGCGGAGTCGCCGTTGAAACGGCATCGATGGAGGTACCGAGATAGGCGAAAATCGCCGCCGAGTCCAGAGGCGGCAGCCAGGCGGAGGTCATGGCCACGGGAAAGGACGCCAGCAGAAAGGCGCGCCCCAGCAGGGCGGGATTGAAAAAATTATAGCCGATGCCGCCCAGGACGTGCTTACCGATATAGATGGCAAAGACCGCCGCCAGAACCGGCAGCAGCGGAGAGACGCCGGGAGGAATGACAAAGGCCAGCAGCATGCCGGTAAGGGCGGCACTCCCGTCTTTTACGGTCACCCGCCGCCCCAGGGCCTTTTGGCTGGCGGCCTCCACGGCCATGCAGCTGGCCACCGAGACCGCCGTTATCAACAGTACCTGAATGCCGAAAACGAATACCGACAGAATCAGCGGCGGCACCAGACAGGCCACCACCGTCCACATGATTTTCTCAACCGACTCGCCGCTCTTGATGTGAGGGGATACGGATACCTTCCATAACCCCTGCTGCGCCGGAGGCAGGTTGTCTTGCGCTTGCTGTTCGATCACGATTGTCCTCAATACTTATGTTATCGTTGACGACTTCCCCTATACGGATACGAAGCCGGCTGTTTCTATTGGGGGCGCTTGGCCTTCATTTTCGCCAGGCGGACAAACTGCACCAGTGGCCGCTTGGCCGGGCAGACATAGGCGCATGAGCCGCACTCGAAACACTCGAAGATACCGAACTGTTCGGTGTCCTCGCCGCGGTTGGCCTCTACATAGATCCCCACCTCCTTGGGCTCAAGCCCCATGGGACAGGCATCCAGACACCAGCCGCAGCGTATGCACTGGGAGTGGGGAGTGGTGTCGATTTCGTCTTCGGTGAGAAAAAGTACGGAGGAGGTGGTCTTGGTGATTGGGATATCAAGGCTCGATACGGCAAAGCCCATCATCGGTCCGCCGAGAACGACCTTCTGCAGTTCCGGCGTGGTGCCGCCGAGGAAATCGACGATATCTGCAAGCCTGGTACCGACCTTGACCAGCAGATTGGCCGGACGGGCAATACCCTTGCCGGAAACCGTTATCACCTTTTCATAGAGCGGCTTGTCCAGGGTAACACCATCATAGATAGTCTTGGCGGTGGAAACATTCTGGACGACGACGCCGACGGCTGAAGGCAGGGCATAGCCCGGCACCTTACGCCCCGTGAGCGAATGAATGAGTTGCTTTTCCGAGCCCTGGGGATACTTTACCTCAAGAGCCCGCACCTCGATGGTATACTCCGGTTCCGCCGCTTTCTCGGCCGCTTTGCTAAGGGCGGCGATGGCATCAGGCTTGTTGTTTTCCACGCCAATGAGGCAATTATTAATGCCGAGGATGCGCAGAATGATTTTGCTGCCTTCGATGATTTCGTCGGCATGTTCCACCATCTGCCGATGGTCGGCGGTGATATAGGGCTCGCATTCGGCGCCGTTGAGCACCAGGGTGTCGATCGGCGCGGTGGAGGGTGGCGAGAGCTTGACGTGAGTGGGAAAACCGGCACCGCCGATGCCGATAATACCGGCGTTCTTGACTTTTTCCAGCAGCGCCTTGGCATCCTCGTTTTTCCACTCGTTTCTGTCGTAGACGACGGGCTGCGCTTCGGCATCGACGGCGATGGTAATCGACGGAGCCTTCACCTGCAGAGGATGCGCAGAAGAGGAAACCGCCTTGATCTTCCCCGCCGCCGGTGCATGCACCGGTACGCCCAGCCCCTTGAGCACTTCGCCGATCATCTGCCCTTCGCCCACTTCCGTCTTCCTGGCTACGGTTGGCGTACAGGGAGCGCCGATATGCTGTCCAAGGATAATCTCCAGTTCGGAAGGCGTCGGCAATACCTCTATTTTTTTGTCCGCTGTCAGTTTCTTCGATTCCGGCGGATGAACACCGCCTTTGGGAAAAGTAAATAGTGTTGTCATAATACGAACATCGCTCAGTAAAGTATCAGTATACCCAGCCTGCGGATATACCCAATGCAGCGGTTTTACCACCGCTGCCCGTTCTATTCGATTCCTGCAAAATACTTCATGTACTGAACCCGCTGCAGGGCGGCCGGCTCCTCGCCATCCCGGTAACCCAGCTTACCGCGGAAATCATCGATGGAGGCAAATGACTTGCTCTCCATCCACTGCTCCAGTCCGCTCAAAAGCTCACCGATATAAGGAGCACCGTTTTTGTACAGAGAGGAAACCACCTGTACGGCAGCAGCCCCGGCCAGCAGCTGCTTGATGAGAGCCTGGCTGTCATGAACACCGGTTGAGGCGGCGAAATCCTGGTCGAAACGTCCGGCGAGAAGGGCTATCCAGCGGAGCGGTGTAGCCAATTCCTCTGGCGTCGAAAACACCGGAGCGGAGTGCACCTTCAAGGTATCGATATCAAAATCGGGTCGATAGTACCTGTTGAACAGGACGAACCCTGCCACCTTGCCGGTCCAGCCAAGCCGAGCGACCAGGTTGGCCAGCGCCGAGGAATATCTGCTCATTTTCAAAGAAATGGGTATGGAAACCAGCTCACCCAGTTTTTCCAGGACATCAAAGTAGACCTGCTCGTAGTCAGCGCATCTTTTGTGCTGCTCCGTGGGCAGCAGGGAAATATTGATTTCCAGGGCATCGGCCCCATGGCTCTCCACGGATTGGGCAAAGGAGACCCACTCGCTGCTGGAAACGCAGTTGATCGAAGCAATTATTGGAATATCCGTTCTTTTCTTGGCCTCCTGCAGGACCTGGAGATAATCGGATACCACATTTTCCCGAGTATATTCACGAACGTAGTCAAAAGCTCCGGGATACCCGGTGTTATAGCTTTCAATGTTTTGATCCAACTCGGCTAGAATCTGCTCTTCAAAGAGTGATTTCATGACCACGGCGCCGGCATTGTTGTCTTCAAATTCGACAATCTTGTCGACGCTGTTGGTCAGTCCGCAACTGCCCACGATCAGGGGATTCTTCAGCTGCAACCCGAGATACTTCGTTGAGAGATCTTTCATATTTTCGTTTCTGGTTTGAGGAGTAATCAGCTGGACGTCTATCCTCGCACACCAGCTGTCAAAACTTTGTGCCAGTTATGCAAGAACACACACCACAATGACGATAATACAATATTGTAAGCGGCAATGTTTACCAAAATTCACTTCCCAGAACAAGGTTTTTCTTACTCGACCTCACACCTTTTATTCCACCCCCATTGGCGGTGGTGGTCTTAAGACGCCGCACACCTCTGATATCTGCATCAGTATCATGTACCGGGCATCACCGTCGCCATGGCCTACAAGGGTTGCCATGTTTGCACAAAACCGCATGATTGCTGCCATCATTTGTCATCATCGTTTTGTTGTTCCGCTTTGAAACGCACTGAGGAAAGTTAACCGACCTCCGCGGAAGGCGCCGCAGTCGATCTTTACCACAGACTCATCTGCGGTGAGGAAAACGATGCTGATTTTGCTTTTCTTTTTGTTTTCGCCTGCGTATTCTGCAAGACGTTCTTCCGTAATCCGCGGATGAATGCCGTGGTGCGTTCTCCGCCGTCACCCCGGAGGTAAAGCGCCTGCCCGAAAAAACAGGCCGTAATCTATCGATACTGATCCGCTGATTAGCAGAAAGAGCAATACACAGGTTATCTGTGATACTGCCCGCACAGGCTGTGCGGTGAGGCTCCTATGAACATTCCGTCATTTTTTAAAAATCCGCATATACTCCTGACACTGGGTGCCGTAGCCATCAGCTTCTCGGGTGTCTGGGTCGAAATAGCGGATGTTCCAGCCGATTCCTCCGCCTTCTACAGAGTCTTTTTCGGTTTTCTCTTTCTTCTGGTCATTTCCCTGCACTTCCGGACAAAGATTATCCCACGCAGAGAGCACCTCCTGCTCGGCATTCTCTGCGGTGTGCTCTTCGCCCTCGATCTCTTCTGCTGGCACCGTTCCATTCTCCTCATCGGCCCGGGTCTGGCCACCATACTTGGCAACTTCCAGGTCTTCATCCTCGCCGGCATAGGCGTTTTCCTTCTGCAGGAGAAATACAGCGGGTTCCTGCTCCTGGCCATCCCGCTGGCGGTGGCCGGTTTATTTCTTATCATCGGCTTCGATGAGCGGCAGATACAGGAAAACTACGTCCTTGGTATTTACTATGGTCTGGCAACCGCCGTGCTGTATGCATCCTACATCCTCTCACTGAAACAGCTCTCCTCCAGGTGCAGTGAAACATACCAACCGATGCTGCTCGCCTCCTTTTTTACCGCGGTGGTACTCGGTCTGGCCGTTTTTTTCACCGACACCAGCTTCGTCATTCCCACTGTCACCTCGTTTTTCAGCCTCCTCAGTCTCGGCTTTTTCAGCCAGTGTCTTGGGTGGCTGCTTATCGCCTCATCTCTTCCGAAAACCGATACCTCCAAAGCAGGCCTTATTCTTCTGCTGCAGCCGGCGCTGTCCTTTGTCTGGGATGTCATCTTTTTCCAGCGGCCCACGGGTCTTGTCAACTGGGTCGGGGTCGTCGTTACCCTCACAGCGATCTACATCGGGCTGCGTTCGAAAAGGCAGTCATTCACCGCCAATCGGTAGCCGCTTCTCCGTTGTGCTTCGGCGGGTATTTTCCGGCTGGCTGAAACGACAAGGATTGATTAGAATAGAGGGATTCACCAGTAACCCGGGATCGGGGTCACAACGGACCCGGATCGGTCAAACTCAAGAGGTATGCATATGAAAGTCGCACATTACCGGGATATTCCGGCACAATCGTTCAACGGCGAAACCGTAAAAAACGTCACCGGCCGTGTGGCCATTGGCAAGGAGGACGGCGCCCCAAATTTCTGCATGCGGGTGTTCACCATCGGTGCCGACGGACATACCCCCAGACACGCCCATGAATGGGAGCATGAAATCTTCGTTCATGCGGGTAAGGGGCAGGTATTTCAGGCAGGGGAATGGAGAGACATCGAGGCCGGAAGCACGGTCTTCATTCCAGGCAACGAAGAGCACCAGATACGCAACCACGGCAAAGAGGACTTCACCTTCGTCTGCCTCATCCCCAAAGGGGTTGCCGAACTTTAAGAGGAGCCCAAGGCATGCTGAAACGCTTTTCCATTTCCCTGGAAGATAATCTGCTGCGCAGTTTCGACAAGTATATCAAGGCCCAGAGCTACAACAACCGCTCGGAGGCCATTCGCGATCTCATTCGCAGGGCTCTGGTCAGGGAGCAGTGGCAGGGCGACAGCAATGTCATGGGGGTCATCAACCTGGTCTACGACCATCACCAGCACCAGCTCCAGGAAAAGGTCACCGAGGTCCAGCACGACTACCATCACCACATCGTTTCCACGACCCATGTGCATATGGACCATCACAACTGCCTCGAGGTTATCATCGTTCGCGGCAAAGCCAAGGAGGTCGAGGAACTGGCGGACAGGCTGATCGCCCTGAGAGGGGTAAGAGACGGTAACCTGGCGATGAGCAGCACCGGCAAAGATCTGTCCTGAGCCTATCTGCGGGAGGCAAAGAGGCGCTCAACCATTTCCAGCAGAGTGTCGACGATGATGGCAAAAAGAGCTGCAATGATTGAACCCTGCAGAATATAGGCGGTATTATCCGAGGCCAGGCCGGTGACAATGGGCGCCCCAAGTCCGCCGGCACCGATGGTGGCACCGATGGTGGCCGTGCCGATATTGATGATGACCGAGGTTTTCACCCCGGCCATGATCACCGGAAACGACAGCGGCATTTCCACCCGCCACAGGGTCTGCATCTCGCTCATGCCCATGCCGGTAGCCGCTTCGCGAACCTCCGGCCCCACCGACTCCAGGCCGCCTATAGTGTTGCGGACAATGGGCAGCAGCCCATAGAGAAACAGGGCGGCAATGGTCGGACCTGCCCCGAACCCCAAAACCGGTACGGCCAGTGCCAGTACCGCCACCGGTGGAAATGTCTGGCCGATGGACACCAGCCCGTTCAACGCCGGCAAAAAGTCACGGCCGAACCCTCTGGTTGCCAGCATACCCAGCCCTACTCCGACGAGTACCGAAAGCGTGCTCGAGATGAAAACCATGACCACATGCTGCCAGATCAGTTGCCAGAGCCCGAAACGGGGATAGATATACTGCTGCAGATCCGGCAGCACCGGCGACAGCAGCAGCTCCCAGATCTCCCCCCATGATGCCAGAAGGATGAACACCGGTGCGGTCACGGCCAAAAGAACGATCTGAGTGGAGAGATTTCGCATCAATTGCACCAGTCCCTCTTTCACGATTGCAGAACATCGGCCAGGCGAATCTCGCCGCACAGCGCCCGCTGGTCGTCGACCACCGGCAAACAGACCACGCCCTGCTGCACAAACATCGACAGCGCATGCTTGAGGCTGTAGTTTTCCTTCACCGTCATCTCCGCCGGATCGACCTCCACCAGCCCTTCTTTGAGGGTCACGCCGCTGCCGCCATCGGTGGCATCTATCCAGCCCAGCAGACGCCGATTTTCATCAATCACCCACAGGTAGCGGGCACACTGGCTCTCTTCCAGAAGCCGGAATTGCCGGCGAAGCTCTTCGGGTGAGATGGAAAGGGTGACGGCGGCAGCCGGCCTGAGAAAGTCCTGGGTTGACAGCCTTGACAGCCTCTTTAAGGCCCGATCGAGACCGACGAACTTTTTTACAAAGTTGTCTGCAGGAGACGACAGCAGCTGTTCCGGCGTGGTATACTGAACGAGCTGCCCCTGTCTCAGCAGGGCCACCTTCGATCCAAGCCTTACCGCCTCGTCGATATCGTGGGTGACGAAAACGATGGTCTTCCGCAGTTCCCGCTGGATGGCCATAAACTGGTTCTGCAGATGTTCACGGTTGATAGGATCGAGGGCACCGAATGGTTCGTCCATCAACAGAATTTTTGGATCGGCAGCCAGAGCCCGAGCCACCCCCACCCGCTGCGCCTGTCCTCCAGAGAGTTCACCGGGATATTTCCCACCAAACTGCGCCGGCGACAGTTCGAAAAGATCGAGAAGCTCCGCTGCCCGGGCTGCTGCTTTACCATCTTCCCAGTTCAACAGCCGTGGAACCACCAGAATATTATCCCTCACCGTCATGTGGGGAAAAAGGCCGATGCTCTGAATAACATAGCCGATTCCGCGCCGAAGCTGCTCCGGCACCATTTCCCGTACATTCCTGCCGCCTATGGTAATGACACCACTGGTTGGCTCCACCATCCTGTTGATCATTTTCAAGGCGGTGCTTTTCCCACAGCCCGATGGGCCGATGAGGCAGCATAACTCCCCTTCGTCGACGGTGAGGTCGAGGTTTGTGACGGCCTGGTGAGTGCCGTAGGATTTGCTTACCGCCTGCAGCCGGATCATGAGAATCCCCGTGGTGTGGTCATGGTAATCACAGCCTGGAAGAGAAAATCGACGACCACCGCCAGCATGATGGTGGGCACAGCACCCAGCAGCACAAGATCGATAGCCGACTGCCCCAGGCCCTGGAAGATAAAGACACCGAAACCTCCGGCGCCGATAAGGGCGGCCACCGCCGTATTGCCGACGTTCTGTACGCAGGCGATGCGCAGACCGTTGAGGATAATCGGCGCAGCCACCGGCAGCTCCACCCGCAGGAACATCTGTATTTTGTCCATTCCCATGCCGCGACCGGCCTCGAGCACACTCTCGTCGATGGCGGCAAAACCGGCATAGGTGTTGCGGACGATGGGCAGAAGGGCATAGAGGGTCAAGGCTATTACCGCAGGTGCCCAGCCTATGCCGCGGACTCCCATGTCTCTGAGCAGGGCCACCTCACCCGACAGCCAGGCCAGCGGTGCGATCAGCAGGCCGAAAAGGGCGAGGCTGGGAATGGTCTGGATGATATTGAGAACAGAAAACACCGAAGCTCTGGCCCGTGCATATTTGAAAGTCGCTACGCCGACCGGCAGCCCCAAAGTTGCTGAACACCCCACCGACAGTCCGGTGATGAAGAGGTGATCAACACTTTCTGCCGCGAACCTGTCACTGCGGCTGGCAAACTCCAGCATCAGAGAGAGGTTGTCCAGCAGGCCGGTGGCGATAATTGCAGCAAGCCCCGCGAGAAACGAAACCAGAAGTGCTGCCCGCGCCACCGGCTCCGGCGAACTCCGCCGGAACATGTCGGTAAAAACAACGAAAAGCCCGAGCATGGCAAGCCACAGGCTGGAGCCCACCGAAACTCTGGTGAATCTTTCTCCAGCAAGAGTAAGTTCCCTGGCGGCAGCGCCCTGACACCAGAGCAGCAGGAGAAATATAAGGGGCACCGCCAGCGTTGCCAGAAAAACGCTGCGCCGCGAAGGTCTCCACGACCAATATAGCAAGAGAAGAGGGCCAAGGAGACAGACAGACCACTGCCACACCGAAAGGGCTGCAAACAGGCTCAGCGGCTCTCCCGGCGCCAGCCGGTTAGGCCTTACTATGACAAAATCGCCAAGCAACAGTGATGCCGCGGCGAAGACGCCGCCGGCCAGGCCCACCTTTGAGACGCTGCTGTGCATGCTTTGCCATTACCCTCTAGTAGAAGCCCTTCTCCTCAAGGAAGTCTGCCGCCACCGCCCTGACATTTTCTCCACCGATGGCAACCCGGGCATTGAGATCCTGCAGTGTCTTCTGATTCAAGGTGGCGAAGACGGGGGCAAGAATGCTTTCCAATTCCAAATATTCAGCGAAAACCTCCTTGCGGACAACAGCCGTCGGCGCATAGACCGGCTGCACATTCTTGGTATCTTCCAGCACTACCAGCCCCAGGGCGGCGAGCGATCCGTCGGTACCGAAGGCCATGGCGGTATTGACACCGCTGGTCCCTTGCGCCGCGGCCTTTTCGGTCTGCGCCGTGTTGCATCCTGAAAAAACGATCATCTGTTCGTCCTGCAGGTCGAAACCGTAGGCCTTTTCAAAGGAGGGCAGGGCATCGCCGCGGCTGACGAATTCCTCGCAGGCAGCAAGCTTGACCTCTCCACCGCCGTTCACATATCTGGCGAAATCCTCAAGCGTGCGCAGATTTTTCCCCCTGGCAAGCTCACCGCGAACGGCCAGCGCCCAGGTATTGTTGGCCGGTGCCGGCGTCAGCCAGATGAGATTGTTTTCTTGGAAGTCAAGCTTTTTGACCCGCTCATAGGCCCTGGCCCGGTCTCTCCAGAGAGAACTGTCCTGGGTATTGAAATAGAAGGCTCCGTTGCCGGTATAATCAGGGTAAATATCTATTTCCCCCGAGGTGATGGCCTTACGGACTATGGGCGTCGGTCCGAATTCGGTCTTATCCTCGACTGCATAGCCGTTCTTTTCGAGCATGAGAATAATCATCTGGCCCAGCAGAGCCCCTTCCGTATCTATTTTCGATCCCACCGTCAGCGGTCCTTTCTGCGCTGCCAGTGACAGAGAAGCCACCAACAGTACTGCAGCAACCGAGAGTATCCGAATAATAATCCGTGTCTGCATGTCCCCCTCCTTTACGTGATGGAAATAGGCATGGCTCCGCAGGGCCACGGAGCTTTCGAAGCCGCTCAATTTCAGCGTATCGACGATCTTGCCGGCTGCCAGGCCTTGCCGGCGAACCCTTCTTTACATCCTGCATCGTCCTCCCGCCTGACAACAACCGCTGGCACGCCTGCCTTTTTCTCCCATCGGCCGCGGTTTGTCATCAGATGTTCCAGGCAAACCCAGCCGGCCGACCCATCGCCGCGCCAACGGGAAGCACAGTGAGAACTCTACGATTACAGAACGTTTATATCCATTCTATCAACGATTTCTGAAATGACAATTTTCCAGAGGTTTTATGAGGGCCTTTTTGCACCAAAGAGTCTCGAACAATGCGGTGTTGGTAATTTTGGAGGAGAATGGGGAAAGCTATTGAGGACAGGCGGCACTGATATGTCGCCGGATGGCCGAAACAGCAAAAACATGATCCGACAACCTGATTACCCCTGAAGCGCAGCCTAACCGATTATGGGGCGACAGGGATGCTCTTTGCACGGGTGTCTGCAGCCTGGACGGCTGCAGTCGAGCCCCTCAGGTTCATGGCGTACCGGGAAAAGAGTATCCCTGTCTCAGACCGAGTTGCGGAGAATGAGGGGTAATCAGGTCTGACAATACTCTTTTCAGCCAGGCAATGGGTCCGAAACTCGTTTTAGCGTCAGGCAGTAAGCTTCTCTCCTATCTCCCTGCCATAAGCCTGGGCTGCCTTCAAGCCGCCTTCCACCGACACGGTTTTGAGCATGAGCGGCGAGCCGACCATATTCATCCCATAGATGTTTTTCATGGTATCGAATATTCTCGTTGCCGCCTCCCCGCTCCATCCGTAGGAGCCGAAAGCACCACCTGCCCTGCCCTTCAGTTCGACCTGTTCCGCCAGAAAGAGAAATGTCTTCATGGCGCTCATCATTTCTCCGTGGTAGGTTGAGGATCCGAAGACATAGGCATCATATCCTTCAATATCTTCAGCGCTTTTGATCTTTTTGACATCGCAAACGGTTACCTCCGCCAGTGATAAACGAATGCCCTCGGCTATGATATCGGCAATTTTTTCGGTTTCGCCCTTGCGTGTCGCAAAAACAATCAGTGCTTTCGGCATATCAGGTCTCCTTTCTGAAACCAGCTGAGAGAGTTGTGCAGAAGACCGTCCACGCCATGCCTGGAGAAAAATGACGGCTTGGCGCCAGGGAACGGTTTCTTGCTGCGGGTAGAGATCAGTCTAAACCCATTGTGTGTTTATTACCAGACGTTTAAACAGCAGCACCCTCAGCCCCATCACCATGGTTTTGCCCTGGCACCAATGCCCTCGCACTCCTCAGCGCTTCAACAGCGCCCGTTTCAGATCTTCGCCGACAGGCTCTTCACCCAGCCAGATGGCGAGCAGGGCATCGTTAAAATTCTTGCCGTCGATCATTCCCTTGACCTCACCTTTGATCGATACCGTGGTTCCTTGTCCAGGAAAATAATCAAAGATTATGATATCACCTTCTTTCATATCTTCGGTGAACATGGCGTTGAATTTTTCAATCCGCTGCTCCAGCCCCTGACGGGAGACTTCTTTGGTATTGGCCGTAAACCCTTCCTGCCAGGCCTCGACGATCTGGTCTCTGCCAACCTCGTCATAGAGAAAATGCATGACAATACGTTTGGCACCATTGTCGGCGATAACTTGCGCTGCCTTTTTCTGCGGATTTTCCATATAGAGTTCGGTGATGTAGATCTTGAAGAAAAACTTGGTTCGTATACCGGCGCCATTGAGCAGTAAAGCAGTGCCGGCATCGTTGACCACCTTTTCCTCGACATCCACTCCGGCAATCTCCACGGCCCACGCCGGGGCGGCATACAGGACTACGGCTAAAATCAAAGACAGTACACGCATCACTTTACCTCCAGAAGTTTTTATGGTAACCAGCACAATTACCCTATCGTCGCCTGCGACGATTTGAGCACCGCTACAGCAACTATTACCTTAACGTAAAGAGAAACACAAAACCACCTTTTTCAGAGGGTAGCCCCACGACCATGACAGACAGACTTGACCGAATCATAGCCGAAGCGGGCACCATCTTCGCAGTCGCCTGCGACACAACCGAACTGGTCGGCGAAGCACGCAGACGCCACGACCTGGGCCCCACGGCCGCGGCCGCCCTCGGCCGGGCGATAACCGCCAACATTCTTCTGGCCGGCCTGCTCAAGGACGACCAGAATATCCAACTCACCTTCGAAGGAAACGGTCCGCTGGGCAAGGTGGTTACCCAGGCCGGGGCCTCCGGCTGGTGCAGGGGCTATGTGCATTCCCCCCACGCCGATGTACCCCTCAAAAACGGCTTGATCGACGTCGCCGGCGGTATCGGTCGGGCTGGTTTTTTGCGGGTCGTAAAAGATATCGGCCTCAAGGAAAAGTATACCGGTCTTACCCGGCTCTACACCAGCGAAATAGGAGAAGATATCGCCTACTACCTGACCGAGTCGGAACAGACGCCCTCCACTATCCACGTCGGCATCCACCTCCAGGCCGACGGCGTGGTCACAGCCGCCGGCGGCTACCTGGTGCAGACATTGCCCCCCTCCGACGAGGGGATTCTGCGCACCCTGGAAAACAACAGCAGAGAACACCAATCCATCAGCCGTCTGCTGGCAGATGGCGCCACACCGTTGGACCTTCTCAAAATGGTTTTCAAGGACATCCCCCACAAGTTTACCGGCAGTACCAACATCTTTTTCCGCTGCAGCTGCTCCAGAGAAAAAATGGAAGGGGTGCTGGAAACCCTGGGCAGAGAAGATATCGACTATCTGCTCGAACAGGACGACGGCGTCGCCGTGACCTGCGACTACTGTAGCGAAAACTACCTCTTCACCAGAGAGTTCCTGCTCTCGCTGGCTGCTCGGAAAAATCTTCACTGAGTTTTGGCCGGCTGCAGATATTTTCCTCACACTTCTTATACGGCTCTTCCGAACAAGAGACGGGCTGAAGCCTTACTCCGTGCCGGCGGCAGAACACCAGGAAGAGAATAACCTCATTCGGCCTGGAACTCGAACAGGCTCAGAGGCAGAGGCACTCAGCAAAAAAAAAGAGCATGGAGCTATATTTTTTCAGGGGGTAGTCACTCTGTGATACCCCGGCACGGCTATACTTCCGGAAAAGGCTAAAAGGAGGTACGCCATGATGAAACTTGGAGAGAAACACGTACTGTGGAGCTGGGGGCTTTTCGAAAAGACCAACTGCAGAAGGGTGAAGAACCTCAGACAGAGGCAGAAAAAGCTGCTCAAACACTCTTTGCGCCTGCTGTCAAACGCCACCGCCACTATCCTCACCGGTTCACTCTTTGTCGGTGGTTCCTATCTCTTTTTCGTCAAACTCGCAGAATATGGCTGGTAGGTGGACGGCGACCGTTTTTTCTACCGGTCGCCGACCTGCGCGTCCCCGCTCAACTCTGCTGTTTTTCCTTCCAGTCGGGACGAAGGTAAAGCTCCGTCAGCTGCTTGCGCGATACCGGCGCCGGTGCGTCGGTGAGTGGGCAGGTCGCCTTCTGGGTCTTGGGAAAGGCGATGACATTACGGATGGAGGAGCTGCCGGTGATTATCATCAGTAATCTGTCAAGTCCGAAGGCAATGCCCCCATGAGGAGGGGCGCCAAGATCCAGGGACTTGAGGAGAAAACCGAATTTTTCGTCGGCCTCCTGCTCTGAGATCCCCAAAGCCCCCAGCACCCGGGACTGCACGTCCTTGCGGTGAATACGAATGGAGCCGCCACCGATCTCGGTGCCGTTGAGTACCAGATCGTAGGCCCGGCTGTATACCGCCGCCGGATCGGTTTCCAGCAGATCCAGCTGATCCTCGCGCGGAGCGGTGAAAGGATGATGCAGCGCCTGGAAACGCTTTTCCTTGTCGTCATATTCCACCAGGGGAAAATCGGTAACCCAGACAAAGTTGTAAACCCCGTTCTTGAACAGATCGAGCCTTCGCGCCAGCTCAACGCGCAGCTCTCCCAGAGACTGAAATACCACCGCCGGCGTGTCGGCACCAAAGAAGAGCAGATCGCCCTCTTCCGCCCCCAGGACGGAGTTGATGCGCTCCCTTTCCTCATCGGTGAAGAATTTGCCAATGGGCGACTGCCACTCTCCTCCGGCCTTCATCTTCACCCAGGCCAGGCCTTTGGCACCGAACTGGAGAACATGGTCGGTAAGATTGTCGAGGTCCTTGCGGGAGAAACCGGCACAGCCCTTGGCGTTGATAGCCCGAACGGTCCCGCCGCCGTCGGCGACGCCGCGAAAAACCTTGAAACTGCAGCCGGCGGCTACTTCCGTGAGATCTATCAGCTCCAGGCCAAATCGCATATCCGGTCGATCGGTGCCGAAGCGCGCCATGGCTTCATCGTAGGTGATCCTGGCAAAGGGCGGCTGCACGTCAATGTCCAGAGTAGCCGCAAACAGCGCCTTGATCATGCCTTCGGTAATCTCGATAACCTGGGCTTCGTCGACAAAAGACATCTCCATATCGATCTGGGTAAACTCAGGCTGTCTGTCGGCACGCAGGTCCTCGTCCCGGAAGCACTTGACGATCTGGTAATATCTGTCCATTCCGGCCATCATCAGCAGCTGCTTGAACAATTGCGGCGACTGCGGCAGAGCATAGAACCTGCCGGCATTAACCCGGCTCGGCACCAGGTAGTCCCTGGCGCCCTCCGGGGTCGAGCGGGTCAGCATCGGTGTTTCTATATCAAGAAAATCATGCCCGTTGAGATAGGCCCGCACCGCCTGTACCGCCCTGTGGCGCATGACCAGGTTGGCGGCCATTTCCGGACGCCGCAAATCAAGATAGCGGTACTGCAGACGAATGGTGTCGGAGACTTCGCTCTCTTCGTCCAGGGGAAAAGGAGGGGTTTCGCTGCGGTTAAGGATCCGGAGTTCGTCGACCAGCACCTCGATTTCGCCGGTGGCAAGCTTGAGATTGGCCATATCACCCGGCCGCGCCTCGACCCGACCGCGAACGGCCAACACCCATTCGCTGCGCAGCTGGTGCGCCTTGGCATGCACCTCGGGATTGACCTCGGGATTGAAAACCACCTGGGTAAGACCGCGTCTGTCGCGAAGATCGATGAATATGACACCGCCGTGATCCCGTCGGCGCAGCACCCAGCCCATGAGCACCACTTCTTCGCCTATATTTTCCCTGCCGAGCGCATCGCAATAATGTGTACGACGAAAATTACCTAATGATTCCATAATATTCCAGTTCTTGAGTTATCCTGATTATTGTGGGAAAGAGAGGGGGCGGTTTCAGCCCGACTCCGTATGAGCGGGCAAAAGACTTGAGACAACCGCCTCGATTTCCTCGTCCTGCAGCTCAACGCTCAACTGTTCCTGGCTCGCCATATTGCGGAGCAGGCCGGCATTGTTTTTCAATTCATCGTCGCCTATGATCAGCACGAAGGAGGCACTCGCTTTGTCCGCCTGCTTCATCTGGCTCTTAAGGCTGCGCCCCTCATGGTCCATGGCCACCCGCATGCCACGCCGGCGCAGCTGGTTGACAAGCGCATAGGCGCGGTCCGTCGCCCGCTCGCCAAGACCGGCGACAAACAGGTCCAGCGCCGTTGCCTCAAGCGTACCGCTGTTTTGCAGCAAGAGCAGCACAAGCCGTTCCAGCCCCATGGCAAATCCGATCCCCGGTACTTTCGGTCCGCCCAGCTGCTCGACCAGGCCGTCATACCTGCCGCCGGCGCATACCGCCGCCTGGGCGCCAAGGTCTGCCGTCAGGAATTCGAAAGTAGTGCGGCAGTAATAGTCGAGCCCCCGAACCATGAATTTATTGAGCCGATAGGTGATCCCCAGCGCTGTCAGGAATTTCTGCACACCTGCAAAATGATCGTCGCAACCGCTGCAGAGATGCTCCTGTATGGAGGGGGCATCGATCACCTGCTGCCGGCAGCCCTGTTGTTTGCAATCGAGAACGCGCAACGGGTTGGTTCCTATCCTCCTTCTGCAGTCCTCGCAGAGCAGTTCTTTTTTGGCCTCGAGAAAATCCAGAAGCCGTCGGCGAAAATCCGGTCTGCATTCAGGACAGCCCAGGGTGTTCAACTCCAGGCTGACGCTGACCCCTATTTCATCAAAAAACTGCGACGCCAGAGCCATCAACTCGGCATCGATACGACCATTTTCTGAGCCGAGAACTTCGACGCTTAACTGGTGAAACTGGCGCAATCGTCCCTTCTGAGGACGTTCGTGGCGGAACATCGGTCCAATGGTGAAAAGACGCTGCACCGGTTTTTTGACATAGAGGCCGTGTTGAATATAGGCGCGCACCATCGAGGCGGTGGCCTCGGGACGCATGGTTATCTGCTTTTCCGGAAAGGTATACATCTCCTTTTCGACAATGTCCGTGGCCTCGCCGATGGAACGGGCGAAAAGCTCGGTCTTTTCCAGTATGGGCAGGCGGATCTCGTCAAAATCGAAACGCTGCAGCAGGGAGCGGGCCGTCTTCTCGACCCTGTTCCACAGAACGACTTCTTCAGGAAGAATATCCTTGAAACCGTTGAGGGCCTTAATTTTCACAACACACCTCCACCTCGTAATCACATATACAGTAAACAGTAATGAAAAGAGATAGAATAAAAAGCAAAAAGGTCGAAAAGTCAAGGACTCACCACCCAACACCGACAAAAATAGAATTTTCTTATATTTTTCAAGACATTACTCAAGGCCCCGCCGCCGGATCGCCATACTTCCCTACCGGGGAGAGTCTACAATAAGGGCGCAAGGGAGCTTGAGCGCCAATGGCCGGATGGACAAAACCCTGCAATCCCAACCATCTGCGCCTTCCTGCCTGGTTGCCGAAGCAGCCATTGCCCCTCGGCTTACCCGGAGAAAATGATTATCATAGGAATATGAGTTAGCTTGACAAATTTTTAGAAGACGGGCAATATCGTAGGTTGTTAATAAAAGTGATCCCAGAGGAGTATCATACCTACATGAAGCTACCATCACTGAATATCGCCGGTCTAAAGGCGCCCATTCCCCTCATCCAGGGCGGCATGTCCATACGCGTCTCAACTTCGGCACTGGCTGCACCTGTTGCCAATGCCGGTGGAATTGGAGTAATCGGAGGCTCGGGGCTCCCCGAGGAGGAACTCCAAGAAGATATACGCAAGGCCAAATCACTGACCAGCGGCATTGTCGGCGTCAATATAATGTATGCCATGAAGAATTTTTACAATCTGGTCATTGCATCCATCGACGCCGGAGTGGACATGGTCGTCACCGGGGCCGGTTTTTCCCGCGATATTTTCAAAATCGGCAAGGAGAAAAACATCCCCATCGTCATGATCGTCTCCTCGGCCAAACTGGCAGGGCTGGCCGAACGCCTCGGCGCTGCCGCGGTAATTGCCGAAGCCAAGGAGGCCGGCGGACACCTTGGGACCGATTTGGCCCTGCGTGAGATTTTCCCGCCTATCCGCGATGCGGTCAAAAATATTCCGCTAATTGCTGCCGGCGGCATCACCAACGGCTATGAAATGGCTGAGATGATGGAAAAATACGGCGCCGACGGCGTCCAGATTGCCTCCCGTTTCGTTCTCAGCAAGGAGTGCGACGTCTCGGACAGTTTCAAACAGGCCTACCTCAATGCGGCAAAAGACGACATCGTCCTCACCACCTCGCCTGTGGGGCTACCCGGTCGGGCCATCAATACGCCCTTTGTCGAAGCGCTGGCCAAAGGGGCAGACCTCAAGGCAAAGCGCTGCGATTTCGTCTGTCTGAAGAAATGCGACCATCACTACTGCATAAACGAGCGGCTCAATATGTCCAAAGACGGCAATATTGACGAAGGACTGGTTTTCTCCGGCGAGAACACCTACAAGATGAAATCGATCCTCAGTGTCGCCGAAATATTCGAAAAGTTCACCACCGAGGCAGAGTCCGTCTACAAAGAAGGCAAAGGATTCGCTCCGCCCGCCGAGTGATTTCAACTCTGCCATCAAATCGGGATCGAACCAGCACCATGATCGGCACATCATCCGAACACTCCGAGCTGCAACCATTTATCGTCGACAAGGTCAATCACCCCATCCGGGCCGATCTCATAGACGCCGACGCCGTCTATGTCATGCGCAAGCTCAACAGCGCCGGATTCGCCGGCTACCTCGTCGGCGGAGGAGTGCGCGATCTCTATCTCCATAAGCAGCCTAAGGATTACGACATAAGTACCGACGCCCGACCCGGCCAGATTCGCAAGCTCTTCCCCCACAGCGCGACCATCGGTCGGCGGTTTCGCCTGGTGCAGGTTTTTTTCCGCGCCGGCAAGGTCGTCGAAGTTTCGACACTGCGGTCATTGAGCGAACATGACCTTGACGGCCCCGAGGCCGTCCTTGCCCCCAACAACACCTACGGCAATCTTCCCGAAGATGCCCAGCGTCGAGATCTCTCTATTAATTCACTTTTTTACGAACTGGAAAACAACACAATCATCGACTATGTCGGCGGCGTCGCCGATCTCGATAACTCCATTATCCGCATGGTCGGTGATCCGGACAAGCGCATCACCCGCGATCCGGTACGAATGCTGCGGGCCATCCGCCACAGCGCCCGCACCGGCTTCACCATCGAAGAACAGACCTTGCGGGCCATCTGCCGCAACAGCGAGACGATACTTCTGTGTCCGCCCTCGAGGATCCGTGACGAGTTGTTCAAGGACCTTCAGGGCGGCTCTGCGGCGCGCTGGTTCGAGCTAAGCGTCGATTCCGGTCTTTTTCTCGCCCTCTTCCCCTTCTACCGGGATGTACTCTTCACCGCTCCACCATCTCAGCCTTCCTGCAGAGAGCAGCTCCACGCACTGATGGCCGAACTCGATTCCTTCGACCTCGAAAAGCGGCAAAAACTGCCCAAATATCTCCTCATGGCCCTGCTCATGCTGCCGTGGGCCGAGAGCACCTACGGCCTTTCTGCCCTCAAGCTCAAAGGGCCTGGCTTCTTCCAGCTCTCAAAAAACCTGCGCAATGACATCGACATCCTGCTTGGCCAGCAGTTCAATCTGCGTCGCTCTCTCCGTCAGGAGATGGTAACCCTTCTCTCCAACCTGCCGCAATTTGTGCACTTTGTGCAAACTAACAAACAGCCCAAGTGGTTGAAAAAGAAAAGTTATTACCAGAAGTGCCTCCTCTTCTGTTATTTACGACAAAAGGCCGTGCAGCCGGAAGACACCAGCCGCCAGCTGTCAAAACTGGCTGAAGCTGTATCCCCCATGGAACCTCAGCCCCCCGCAGATCGTGAGAATTTCAGAAAAAAAAGCCGCCCCGCCTTCTCGCCAAAGAAAAAGGGTGGCGTTTTCGGCTTCCGCAAATGACATTACTCCCTTCCGCCTCAGCGCACCTGGTGATCGCCCCGCCTCAGGTGCCAAAACCCTGACAAGCTGCACAACCAGGCACAACACCCCGACATTGTGGCACATAAAACTTTGTTCAATTTTACTTATGTGTTTGTTCATCATTATTTATACACGCTTCAGCCCTTTTCGTTTGACTTTTTCCGCCTTTTACATCAAAAAACTACACTAGTATCAGTATATTCAGAACAGCATTATCGATCGCATAACTTGCACAGGGAGAGACCAGGTTAGCTGATACAGGATCGATGATGGTTTTCTGTTTTGTTTCAACTCAATCGACATCATGTCGATGCAATCGCGCATTGCGCAAAATTGTTGTTACAGCAATAGGAGGTTGATATGGCAGATACGGTAAACAAAACTCTGGATCCGCAACTGAACAGACGCGGTTTCCTGAAGGGGTGTACAATGGCCGCGGCGGCGCTGGGACTTTCGGAAACAATGGTCCCCAAGCTCGTCGAAGCAGCAAGCTCGGCCCAACGCCCCCCAGTGGTCTGGCTCCACTTTCAGGAATGTACCGGCTGCACCGAGACGCTTCTCCGTGCATCCAATCCAGATCTTGCTAACCTGCTCCTGGACATCATTTCTTTGGATTATCACGAAACGGTAATGGCCGCCGCCGGACACCAGGCGGAGCAGTTACTGCACGACACCATCCAGAAATACGAAGGCAAATTCCTGCTGGTGGTCGAAGGTGGCATCCCGCTCGCCGACGACGGCATTTACTGTAAAATTGCCGGCAAAACCGCAAAGGATATCCTCGCCGAGGTCGCTCCGAAATCAGCAGCTGTCATCGCCATCGGTGCCTGCGCTGCCTTCGGCGGCATTCAGGCAGCAGCACCGAACCCAACCGGTGCCGTCGGCGTGCGCGACCTGGTGAGCGACAAACCGGTAATCAACATACCCGGCTGTCCTTTCAATCCGGTGGCCCTGCTCGGTACCGTACTCCACTACCTGACCTTCAACCGCCTGCCGGCACTCGACAGCCTCGGCCGTCCTCTTTTCGCCTATGGCAGAAGAATTCACGACCACTGTGAAAGAAGGCCGCATTTCGATGAAGGCCGCTTCGTCGAGCAGTTCGGCGACGAATACCACAAGCAGGGATACTGTCTCTACAAGGTCGGCTGCAAAGGCCCAGAGACATTCAACAACTGCCCCGCAGCCCGTTTCAACGACGTCGGCGTCTGGCCGGTCAGCGTTGGTCACGGTTGTGTAGGCTGCAGTGAGCCTAACTTCTGGGATACGATGACTCCGTTTTATGACAGACTCCCCAACGTTAAAATACCCGGTACCGGAATCGTTGAAGATGCCGACAGCGTCGGCCGCAAGATTCTCGGCGTCACCGCTGCAGCAGTCGGTATCCATGCCGCGGTCGGTGTTGGTAAACGTTTGGTCAAAGGCAAAAGCGGACATGAGGAATAAGCCCCTCTGTTTCCAGATGGTGTAAAGAGAAGCAATTCTATTACCGGAAGGCATGAATACGCTGAATCTGGCAAAAGGCTTTCGGTACTATCTTTTTTTAGGAGGTTCGACACATGGCTCAACGAATCACCATTGATCCCTTAACCAGGATCGAGGGGCACTTGAGAGTAGACGTGGAAGTTGACGGCGGTGAAGTTACCAAGGCATGGTCATCCGGCCAGATGTTCCGCGGTCTCGAAAATATACTTAAAGGGCGCGACCCCAGAGATGCCTGGCTTTTCGTCCAGCGGATCTGTGGTGTCTGTACCACGGTGCACGCTCTGGCATCCGTCCGCTCGGTTGAAGACGCCCTCAAACTCGAAATACCCAAAAACGCACAATATATCCGCAACCTGGTGCAGTCCATCCACGCGCTGCACGATCATATAGTTCATTTCTACGCCCTGTCGGCCCTGGATTGGGTAGATGTCGTCTCCGCCCTTGATGCCGATCCGGTGGCGACTTCGAAACTGGCCGAAACCCTCTCGGATTGGCCGGGCAACAGTTCCAAACGCTTCCAGGCGGTCAAGGACAAGCTCAAAGGCCTGGTGGCCAGCGGCCAGCTCGGACCGTTTGCCAACGCCTACTGGGGACATCCGGCAATGAAGCTTCCACCGGAAGCCAACCTCATGGCAGTCTCCCATTACCTCGAAGCCCTCGATTATCAGAGAAAGGCCACCCAGGCCTATGCCGTCATTTCCGGCAAGAACCCGCATGTGCAGAATCTCTCCGTCGGCGGTGTAACCGCAGCCATAAATCCCGACAGCGATTCGACGCTCAATGTGGAGAGGCTCTACATGGTCAAGCAGCTGGTTGAAGAAGTCAGGGGCTTTATCAACAACGTCTATCTCACCGATGTCGTTGCCGTCGGCGCTCTGTACAAAGAGTGGCTACCCTATGGCGCCGGCGTCACCAACTACCTGGCTGCACCCGACATGCCCACCGATGGGGCCGCCACCCAGTTCGATCTGCCCGGCGGTACCGTCATGAACGGCGATATAGGCTCGGTTAAGCCCATCTCCAATCTCAGCGACGACTACTTCAAATCCAACGTCGAAGAGTCCATCGCCAGAGCCTGGTATGACGGCGACTGGTCCAAGCATCCCTGGGAGGAAAGCACCGACGCCAAGTACACTGACTTCGAGCCGGAGGGCAAGTACACCTGGCTCAAGGCTCCCCGGTTCGAAGGCAAGCCGATGCAGGTTGGACCGCTGGCCCAGATGGTGGTTGGCTACGCCCAGGGTCATGAAATGACCGTCAGGAACGTCGATGCCGCCCTGTCCAAAATCAGCGCCGTTGCCGGTGTCAATGTCGGCCCTGAGATCCTTCACTCCACCATCGGCCGTCACGCCGCCCGTGCGGTACGCGCCTCAATGATGGCGGAGCTGGCTCTCAAGCACTGGGATCTGTTGATCAACAACATCGAAACCGGCGACCTGGAGATCTTCAATCCTCCGACCTTCCCCAAGGGCGAGCAGAGAGGCGTCGGCGTCCACGAGGCACCTCGCGGACTTCTTTCCCACTGGTGTGTTATTCAGGACGGCAAGATCAAGAACTACCAGTGCGTCGTCCCTTCAACCTGGAACGGCGGTCCCCGCGACGCCGAAGGGCAGCCCGGTCCCTATGAAGCCTCTCTTTTGGGCAACCCCATTGCCGATGCAGAGAAGCCTCTCGAGGTCTTGAGAACCATCCATTCTTTCGACCCGTGCATCGCCTGCGCCGTTCATATGCTCGATCCCGAGGGCAAAGAGGTTGTGAAAGTCAAAGCCCTGTAACAGGAGCTTCAACCTTTTACCCGGGATCAAACCGCAAGGAGGGAAATATGACGTACGAAAAACATAAATGCTGGAGCATCCTGCTCCGGCTCTACCACTGGGCATTTGCTCTCTCGATCATCTTCCTCGTGGTAACAGGGTTTTATATCAATAATCCCTGGACGAATACTCTGCAGGAATACAGCATGTCCTGGCCAATGGCCTGGATGCGCTATATTCACTTCGTGGCCGCTTATGTCTTCACCGGAGCGGTGCTGGCCAGGATTTTTCTCTATATCTTCGGCAATGCCCAGGAGAGGATTACCGACGCCCTGCCGATTACCGGCAGAAATCTGAAAAATCTCTGGAGAACTCTGCTGAACTACAGCTATATCAGTGATGATCATTATCCGCGACTGGGCCACAATGTACTTGCCGGTCTTACCTACCTCATCACCATTATCGCTGCTCTTTTTCAACTGGTGAGCGGTTTCTACCTGCTGTTCCCGGAAGTAGCCGCATGGGAATCCTGGGGTGTCACCATCTTCGCCAGCCAGCAGAACGCCAGATTCATCCACCATCTCCTCATGTGGTGGTTCATGATCTTTGCCTTGATTCATGTCTATCTGGTAATCTGGAACGATGTAATGGAGCCTGAAGGGCTGGTCTCTTCAATTTTTACAGGTGACAAATTCAAACCAAAAGCGTGAACGTAAGGGGCTCGAACTCCGCATACTCGGAACAGTTCAGGGTGTCGGTTTTCGGCCCTTTGTTTACAACCTGGCAGTACAGCTAGGAATCTCCGGCACTGTGAGCAATACCAGTGCCGGAGTTTTCGTTCGTGCAGCAGCAGATGCCGATCCCCTCGCACGTTTTGCCACCCTGCTCAAAGAAGAAGCTCCGCCGCTGGCTCACATCACCTCCATCGATACTCACCCCCTTGATGCCTCCGAGATTGATCACCTCGATTTTCGCATTCTCGCCAGTGATTCCACCAGTTCAGCAACAACAGCCATACCTCCGGACATAGCCCTTTGCGACGACTGCCTGCAGGAACTGCTCGACCCTGCCGACAGGCGATACCGCTATCCCTTTATCAACTGCACCAACTGCGGCCCCCGGTTCACCATCGTTGATACCATTCCTTATGACCGGCCGAAGACCTCGATGAAGGTTTTCCCGATGTGCAACGACTGCCAGGAGGAATATGACAATCCGGCAAACCGCAGGTTTCATGCCCAACCAAACGCCTGCCCGCACTGCGGGCCGCATATCAGCTGGCACGGGGCGGACGGTTCGCCCATTGCCGGCGACGATCCTCTTGCCCTTGCCGTGGCCGCCCTTGGCGATGACAAGATTCTGGCCATTCGCAGCCTCGGCGGCTTTCACCTCACCGCCAACGCCTGCAGCGAGGAGGCCGTTGGCCGTCTGCGCCAGCGCAAAAACAGGCCGAGCAAGCCGCTGGCGATCATGGTGCCGGATTTGGAAACGGCCCGCCGCTATTGCCATCTCTGCGACGACGAAGCCTCAATGCTTACCAGCCCCCAGCATCCCATCGTTCTCCTGCGCCGGCGCACCAGGAACGAACTCGCCGAAACCCTCTGTCCCGGTGTCGACGATATCGGCATCATGCTTCCCTATACGCCGCTGCACCACCTGCTCTTTCAACACCGGAACTGTCCGCAGGCTCTGGTTATGACCAGCGGCAACATCAGCGGTCATCCCATCTGCACATCCAATGAGGCCGCTCTGGCACAGCTTGCCGCCATCGCCGACAATTTCCTCTTGCACAATCGCGATATTCTTACCCGGGTGGACGATTCCGTAGGCAAAAGGATTGCCGGTGAATTTCGACTTTTTCGCCGGGCGCGGGGATACGCCCCCTCTCCCCTGCAGCTGCCCGTACCCCTGCCGCCGGTTCTCGGCTGCGGTGGCGGGCTGAAGTCGACCTTCTGCCTCGGCAGAGACCACACCGCCGTACTCAGTCAGCACATAGGCGATTTGTTCAACCTCCAATCCTACGATTTTTATACCGAATCCATCGCCCATCTGCAGCAGGTATTCCAAATAGAACCGGAGCTTGTCGTTCGCGATCTCCATCCTGAGTATATGAGCTCCCGCTTTGCCGAAGAACTTGGACTTCCAGTCTATACCGTCCAGCATCACCATGCCCATGCCGTGGCAGTGATGGCCGAGCATAAACTGCTCGATCCCGTGCTCGCCGTGGTACTTGACGGTACCGGTTATGCCGCCGACGGCACCATCTGGGGCGGCGAAATCCTGCTCAGCGGCCTCGATCACTTCAGACGCCTTGGCCATCTCAGCCATCTCCTGCTTCCCGGCGGCGACAAAGCCTCGGCCGAGCCCTGGCGCATGGGACTGTCGGCTCTCTACCAGATCAAGGGCCGAGACTGCCTGCGGTCAAAATATTTGCCGGACCTGCTCAACTCCGTCAACAGCTCCCAGCGAGAGATAGTAGTGGAGATGATGGAAAACCGCTTCAACACTCTACCTACTTCAAGCTGCGGCAGACTCTTCGACGCCGTAGCCTCACTGCTTGATCTGCGACTGCGCAGTGATTTTGAAGGTCACGCAGCAATGGAACTCGAAGCCCTGGCCAGCCGGGAACTTTCCCCCGACTGGCTCAACCGGCTCGACCTATCGATGGAAAGAAACCTCCCCTCATCATTTTTCACCGAGAATCACGGTAAATGGGAGATTAATTCTTCTGAATTTGTTAAGATGGTGACCGATAGATACGCAAGCGGTTGCAGTGCATCACGGGTCGCAGGTGATTTTCATATCGAGTTGATATGCGCCATAACAACGCTCGTCAAAAAGTTTTCCACAGAGCTTACCATTGACAAAGTCGTCCTCTCCGGCGGCTGCATGCAGAACAGGCTGCTGATGGAGGGACTGTTTCATACTCTGAAAAAAGTAGGGCTGCAGGTCTATTCCGGTGCAAAGGTGCCGGTCAATGACGGCGGCGTTTCCTTTGGTCAGATACTTATTGGAGGTTTTCAACATGTGTCTCGCAATTCCCATGAGAGTAACGCAGGTAGCCGGTGATCCTGATGATTTCACCACAAGCCAGGTAGCCACCGTCGACGCCGACGGCATCAGCCAGGAGATCCGGCTCGACGTCGTCGACAGATGGCCTGAAATTGGCGATTACCTTATTATCCACGCCGGTTTCGCTATCCATACCCTCGATGAAGAAGAAGCAAAGACCAACATCGAACTAATCAGGAAAATGGCAGAGTCGATGCCCGAAGAACTCTTACGCTGAACAAGGGGGGCATCCCATGAAATACGTAGATGAATTTCGCGACTCCGCTCTTGCCAAGCCACTGCTGGCCGAGCTGGAAAAATCATGCACCCGGCCTTTACGGGTCATGGAGGTGTGCGGTTCCCATACCATGGCCATCTTTCGCAACGGCATCCGTTCCATTCTGCCCGACGGCTTCGAGCTTATATCCGGTCCCGGCTGTCCTGTCTGCGTCACCTCCGCCTCCCACATGGACGCCTTCATAGCCATGGCCGACCAGCCTGGTGTCCGGGTTGCTATTTTCGGCGATCTCTTCCGGGTGCCCGGCAGCACTGGCTCGCTGGCCAATGCCAGCAGCAGGGGAGCCAAGGTGGATATCGTCTACTCCCCCATGGACGCCCTCGATCTTGCCGCTGCCAATCCCCGCGACCTTGTTGTCTTCCTAGGCGTCGGTTTCGAAACCACTACTCCAGGGATCGCTGCCACCATCAAGGCCGCCAAGTTGCGAAAGATCACCAACTTCACGGTATTCTCAACCCACAAGGTGATGCCGCCGCCGCTGACCGCCCTGCTCGATGATCCTGAACTCCAGATAGACGGCCTGCTCTGTCCCGGCCATGTTTCAAGCATTATCGGCGCCGGGGCGTACCAGGTGCTGGTGGATAAATACCGCCTGGCCTGCGTGGTTGCTGGCTTTGAGACCGTCGATCTGCTCAACGGCCTCATCCTTCTCGCCCGCCAGGTGGCCAATGGCACGCCGGCAGTGGAAAACACCTATCCACGGGCGGTGAGCTGGGAAGGCAATCCCAGAGCCCTGAAGATGGTAGCGGAGATATTCGAGCCGGTGGATATGGAGTGGCGGGGCCTGGGAGTGATCCCTGAAAGCGGTCTGCGTATTCGCCCCGACTACAGCGAGTTCGATGCCGAAAAACGGCTCGACGTCGTGCTGCCGGAAGCAGAGGAGGCCAAAGGCTGTCGCTGCGGCGAGATCCTCAAGGGCAAGAGCAGTCCGCCCGAATGTCCGCTGTTTAACACCAGGTGCACTCCCGCAAACCCCATCGGCCCGTGCATGGTCTCCAGCGAAGGAACCTGCGCCGCCTACCAGAAATACGGCGGAGCCTGATTTTCCCCCGGTGTGCGCTCCTGAGCGCCTACCGGTATCCCTCAACCAGCAACGAGACCTTTTCCCAGCAAATATGTCAGAAAAAACAATACTCCTAGACCACGGAAGCGGTGGCACGGCAAGCCAGGATCTTATCGGCAACCTTTTCCTCAAGTATCTCGACAACGCCATACTGCACGGACTCGAAGACAGCGCCGTTCTCGAAAACCAGCCGGGCAAACTTGCTTTTTCAACGGACAGCTATGTGGTCGATCCCATTTTCTTTCCCGGTGGCGATATAGGCAAACTGGCTGTGCATGGCACTATTAACGATCTGGCCATGCGGGGTGCCAGACCTCTATGCCTGAGCCTCGGCCTCATCCTCGAAGAAGGATTCGCGCTTGCCGATCTCGAAAAAATCATCGCTTCCATCGCCGAAGCTTCCAAATCCAGTGGTGTTCCCATCGTCACCGGCGATACCAAGGTTGTCCCCAAAGGCAAGGGTGACAAGATCTTCATCAATACATCAGGCATCGGTATCGTCGATGAGAATCTCGACATATCCTCAACTCGCGGACGACCAGGCGATAATGTCATCCTTTCTGGCACCATGGGCGATCATGGCATCACCATCATGACCAGACGGGCCGGCATATCCCTGCAGGGCAGGCTGGAGAGCGACACCATGGCCCTGCACACCATGGTGGCCACGCTTCTCGCCGAAGTCGGCGACGGCGTCCATACCATGCGTGATCCCACCCGCGGCGGGGTCGCCACCTCACTCAATGAAATTGCCGCCAGTTGCAAGCTCAGCATCGAACTGAAGGAAGAGGATCTGCCCGTCACCCCCGAGGTGCGGACGGCCTGCGAAATTCTGGGACTCGAGCCACTCTACCTGGCCAACGAGGGCAAATGCCTGGTGATCGTCAGCGCAGAGCAGACCCAACAGGCGCTGGCCGTCATGCGTGGCTGCCGGGAAGGCTCCCAGGCCAGGGTTATCGGCAGGCTTATCGAAGGCCCCCCCGGCAGGGTGGTCATCAACACCCCCATCGGCGGCTCCCGGGTAGTCACGCCGCTGCACGGCGAACCTTTACCGCGAATATGTTAACAGAGGAAAGAAATCAGCACATGAACTCCGAAAAGAAAATAGGTATCGTCGGCATCGGCAATCTGATCTGCGGCGACGAAGGCTTTGGTGTCCACACCGTCCGCTATCTCGAAGAAAATTATATTTTCCCTGACAATGTCATCATCCAGGACGCCGGCACCGCGGGAATATACCTCTCCCCCCTGCTGGAGGAATGCGATCCGGTCTTCGTCATCGATGTGGTCGACATCGATGCGGAGCCGGGTTCCATGCATTATTACAGTACCGAGGATGTCAAGCTCGGCAATATCCAGACGAAGATGTCGCCGCACCAACTCGGCATGCTCGAAATCCTGGAAATATGCAAACTGCGCGATGCCGCCCCGGAAACCGTGGAATTCTACTGCGTTGTTCCCCAGGATCTCGATACCTCACTGGAGCTCTCCAACACCGTCGCTCCCCGGGTCGCCGAAATTGCCGACAAGGTGCTCGCCCGGCTTGAGGAAATCGGTATCAAACCGGAAAAACGTCAACCTGTCAGCTGAGCCATGCATGAGATTTCCCTCGTCCAGGGCCTCTTAAGCCAACTCCAGGAACTGGCCCGGCAAAACAATATGAACAGGGTCGTCTCCATTACCATGGACATCGGTCCCCTCTCAGGCGTCGTTGCCGACTCCTTCCGGTTCGGCTTCGAGATTCTTGCCCAGGAAGACGACCTTGTCCGCGACGCCACCCTCGTCATCAACACCACAACGGTGACCTACAGATGCACCGGCTGCGACGCCACGCAACAGACACGGGGTGACAAGCCCGACAACTGCCCTGCCTGCGGCGAGCTTTTTCTCCTGGCCGAAGGCGGCGACGAACTCATACTCAACAGGGTGGAGATGGAATAAGACCACCCAGACACTAACTACGAGGATTAAATTATGTGTGATGCATGCGGATGTCCAAGCCCATCGGACCATGCTCATGGCCCGTCAACCCATACCCATTCACATACCAAAACGGTCGATGTGCATGAAAGCCTTTTTGCGGCCAACGAGGCCATTGCCACAAGCAACAGGGAGCATTTTGAGGAGATGGGGGCCGTGGCCATCAACCTTATCAGCAGCCCGGGCTCGGGAAAGACCACGCTTCTCGAACATACCATAGAAGCCCTCAAAGAGGAGTTCAACATCGGTGTCATAGAAGGAGACATCGAAACCGAACGCGACGCCGACCGTATTCGGGCCAAGGGAGTGCCGGTGGTGCAACTCACCACCGGCGGCGCCTGCCATCTCGACGCTTCCATGACCCATCGCGGTTTTCATCAGCTGCAGAAGGAGCCTGGCGGTGACACGCTCGATATCCTCTTCATCGAAAACGTCGGCAATCTTGTTTGTCCCACCAGCTTCGACCTGGGCGAGCATCACCGCATCGTCCTGGTGAGCGTACCCGAAGGCCCCGACAAGCCGTCCAAATATCCCAAGGCCTTTACCAGCTCGCATACTTTCCTGATTACCAAAACGGATCTGCTGCCCTATTTCGACTTCAAGGTCGAAGACGCACGCGATGATGCCTTGAAACTCAACCCCACGCTCCGCGTCCTGGATTTTTCGGCGACCAGCGGCGAGAATTTCGATCAGTGGCTCTCCCTGCTGCGTGAGCTGGTTGCAGCCGCCAAAAAGAAAAACAGCCTTCAGGCCTAACCGCGCTCTTCCCACCACCTGCCCGCATTTTTTTTAAAGCGAATGCGGCGCAGGGGAGGAGGCGAGCACACGCCAGGCCCTTGAAATCACAAGACTGCTGAGCCCCGCACACACTCACCCATGAAACAGGAACCATCGCTTCGCGATCTTCTCTTTTTCAGCGAAGTCCCCACCCGACTGGATGCGGCGTACCGGCTCCATCGTCGGCTTGAACCCCTACTGATGCGGGATTTTTACTTTTTGCAATTACAGGAAAATCTCCAGAACTTGCGTAGCGTACTTGCTGCACAGATGGCGCAAATGAAGCTTGGCGCCCTCTGCAGCCACTGCGCCTCCACGGCCGGTGGCGGCTGCTGCAGCAGCGAAATGGCCGGGGAGACCGACACCATCCAGATCCTCATTAATCTACTCGCAGGAATCGAGGTCCGCATTCTGCAGAGCGACGGTAGTGCATGTTGCTTTCTCGGGGCAGAGGGCTGTATCTTCGCCTTCAAGCCGATGTTCTGCCTTAACTACAACTGTTCGCACATCCATCGCCGCAATACGAGAGAACAGATGACAGAGCTCGAAGGAGCAACAGGCAGACTGCTATCCGCACACTATCATCTGGAAAGCTACCTTCTCGAGGTGATCACCAGGAAGGGATAACCGTTGTTGAGGTGATGACTGTGTCGCCGGCAAGCATCAGACTGCTGCCCGGTCGGTGCGGCACACTCATGATTCGTCCTGCTGTCTGCGTATCTTCGCCAACAGTTCCCGGCCGCCGTTGTCAAGAATATACTGGCCGGCCTGCTCACCGATTTCATTGGCAGTGTGGCGCGGTCCAACCAGCGTATGCTTGAGAACCGTGGCACCGTCGAGACTGACCAGGCCGCCGTTGAAAATAAGCTCGTCGCCTTCAAGCGTCGCCAGGCCGAACACCGGTATGGAGCAGCCCCCTTCGAGCCTGCGCAGAAAGGCGCGCTCGGCCAGAAGACAGGTCTCGCTTTCGGCATCGTTGACCGCCAGCCTCAGCTGCTGTCGCTTGTCCTTAGGCAGCGCTGCTGCCGCTTCAACGGCTATGCAGCCCTGGCCCACGGGAGGGATAAAGGTGGTCTCGTCAAAGGTATGGGCGATCATATCGCCATAACCCATGCGCCAGACTCCTGCGTAGGCCAGCATCAGGGCATCGCAGTCGCCGGCCCGCATCTTGGCGATGCGCGTCTGCAGATTACCTCGCATGTCAACGGTCTCCAGGTGCGGGTAAAAATGTTTGAGCAGGGCCACCCGACGGACGGAAGAGGTGCCTATTTTCAAAGGTCGCCGGCTGTCGGCAAGATCGAGATCAACATTATCGCTGACCAGCACGTCGTTCACCTTTTCCCGCAGGCCGAAGGCTATGAGTTCGAATCCCGGGGGCAGGTGAGACTGCATATCCTTGGCGCTGTGTACGGCTATATCGGTGAGGCCGGCTGCAAGCTGCTCTTCAAGCTCCTCAGTGAAGACGCCTTTGCTGCCGATTTTAGCGATCGTTTTTTCCAGGATTTTATCACCCTTGGTGTCCATACTGCGGATTTCCGTAGCGATTCCTCTTTTTTCCAGGGCATCGGCAACGCTCTGCGTCTGCCACATCGCCAGTCTGCTTTTTCGTGTGCCTATTCTTATTACGGTCATAAATTGAACCCAGTTAAAAAATGAATATAGTATCTATTACGTTTTTGGAATCTATAGTGTACTTTGAAAGTTTGGTCAAATTCTGTTTTACTGTTGAGCGCAGCACCGTTTGCGGCCGTTTCGAAGGTTGTGTACCTGCAGGTGCTTAATGTGCAAAGCGTTTACCTTACTCAACATCTCCCAGTCATATCATAACATGCGTTTTCTTGTTTACAATATCCGTTATGCCACCGGTCACAACAACGGCTACCATCTGCCCTTACCCTACTCCGGTTTTTTTCGATCAACCCACAGAAATCTTAAGGATATTATCGATTTTATCCACTCTTCCTCTCCCGATGTCATTGGTCTTGTCGAGGTCGACTCCGGATCCTATCGCAGTGGTAGAAGCTGCCAGGCGCAGATGATTTCCCACGCACTTGGCTACTCCCATGTCGTCGAGACAAAGTACGGCAACAGGCTGTTCACCAGCCATGTCCCTGTTCTTAATAAACAGTGCAACGCTCTGCTCACCCGCAAAGGGGTCAACAGGCATCGCTTCCATTATTTCAGCGAGGGCATAAAACGGTTGATCATCGAAGCAGAAATCGACTCCATCGCCTTCTTTATCGTCCATCTGTCACTGAAGTACCGTCATCGCCAGTACCAGCTCCAGCGTCTCCATCAGCTTGTCAAGGAAACGGAACAACCGGTAATGATCGGCGGCGATTTCAACACCTTCTGGGGCAGCAACGAACTTGAGCTCTTTCTCGCCGCAAGCGGTCTGCAAACCGCCAACCTCGACAATATTCCCTCACACCCCAGCCATGCGCCGCAGAGGCAACTCGATTTTATCCTGCACAGCAAGGAAATCGAAATCGACGATTTCTGGGTGCCGGACATCCAGCTCTCCGATCACTCCCCGCTACTCTGCGATTTCAGCCTCAGAACATCGGTCTGCCCCTCCGCCTGAACCAGCGGCAGCCATACCTCAAAAACCGACCCTTCTCCCAGCTCACTGGTAACCGAAATACGTCCGCCATGGGCTTCAATTACCGCCCGGGCATAGTTCAGGCCGAGCCCAAGCCCCTGTTCGCTTCGACTCCTGTCGCCGCGAAACAGCCTCTCCCATATCCGCTCGATTTCGCCTGCGGAGATACCCATGCCATTGTCGGCAACACTGACGACTGTATACTGCTGCTCACCTCGGGAACGAATGCGTATCCACCCTCCCTCTTTGCCGTATTTAATGGCATTGTCGATGAGATTGGCCCAGACCTGGCGAATGCGGGTATGATCGGCGCTGACGTACAGGTGTTCGTCGATCTCCATATCAATGGTGATTTTTTTATCCTCGGCCACGTACTCATAGAGACCGCCGACATCGGCTATACTTTCGTGGAGGTTGACAGGCGCGATATCGAGCCGCATGGCACCAGACTCGGCTTCGACGACACTCATCATTATAGTAAGCATCGACAACAGCCGCTGGGATTCTTCAAGACAATCGGAGAGGGCTTCGGCCTTCTTTTCGTTGCTTTCATGGCGCAGACCGTATTCGGCAACCGAGCGCAGCCTGGTCAGCGGCGTGCGCAGGTCGTGGGCTACATTATCAAGGTTCTCCTGCATTTCTTTGACCAGTTGCCTGTTGTGGCTTCTCAAGCTGGCAAAAAGGGCTAAAATACGGTCAAGTTCGGGATTGCGGGCTTCGGGCACCGCCGTCTCGTGCTCATCGAGACCCTGCTTGAGGAGTTTTTCGGCCTGACGCAGCACCCGGGTGCTGCGTCGACGGCAGAATAGCGTTGCCGCAGCGGCAACGACAACACCTGCCAGAGCCATGGCCATGATAGCCTCCCTGATTCTACGATAAAGCGTGCCCAGGTAGTCATGTTCTTTGCCCGCCTGCACCCAGAGGTCATCACCAATTTTTCTTGCATAGACCGTCCAGTAGCCTTCAGCATCTGAGGGTGTCGCAAGTGAAACCCATACCGCAGATAACTGCGGGTCGAGATTGACCAGTCCCCTGAAATCCACGGCAACCGCCGTACTGTCGGTATAGAAATGCTGCTCGTTTTCGGCGGTCAATCTGACAAAATGGAGACCGTAGAGGCCGCTTTCACCCGCACCCGCCATGGCCACGGCCAGCGATCTGTTCTGCAGGTAGCTCTCGAGACTGGCCCGCACATCGCTGAGGCAGTGCTGCTGCAATTCCTGACGGACGATGAACAATGCCACCGCCAGGAACAACAGAAGAACCGCCAGGAGCAGGAGAAACAGCCCGCCATAGGCCGGCAGTAAAAATCCCGCCCGGCCCCTAGTCCGAGCGAAGGACATATCCCATGCCTCTGACGGTATGTATCATCTTGGTGTCGAAATCCCTGTCGATCGTATTGCGCAGCCGGCAGACGAGTACGTCTACGACGTTGGTCTGGGGATCAAAGGCATAATCGTAGACTTTCTCGAGAATAGAGGTTTTCGAAAGAACGACGCCAGGATTTCTCATCATATACTCAAGAAGAGCGTATTCCTTGGCAGGCAGTTCGATTTTTCTGCTCTCCCGGCGAACCTCATGCCGCAGCAGATCCATCTCCAGCGGTCCGACCTGCAGTTTCGTCGAGTTGACATTGGTTCTATCCCGTCTGATCAATGCCTGGATCCTGGCCAACAGCTCACTGAAGGAAAAGGGCTTGACCATATAGTCGTCGCCACCCTTCTGCAGACCACGCACCCTGTCGTCGACGGACTGTTTGGCGCTGAGAATCAATACGGGGGTCTCCACTCCCTGCCGGCGCATACTTTCGATCACGCTGAGTCCGTCACGACCCGGCAGCATGATATCGATCACGGCGGCGTCGTAGATGCTGTTAAGAGCCATTTCCTCCCCTTCAACACCGTTGTAGACAGCATCCACGGCGAATCCGGCCTCTTTCAGACCTCCCTGAAGAAAGGCGGCAATCTTGAGGTCATCCTCGATCAACAACACTCTCATGAGGTATCAGTCTCCTGCAACCATGGCTATTATTGTCGCATTCCTGCCGGTAATCCCCTGGTGAAGCCGACAGGCCCGACGATAGGAAAAATAATCCACCGAACAGGAGGTGCAGATGCCGGCAGTAGAAACAGCATTTTCAGGCACCCCCGCCTGCAGCAGCTGTTGCAGGGTGATTTTCCAGAAATCGAAATGGTTGTCTCTGACCAGATACTTCCAGAACCAGCGAGGCAACTCCTCGCGGTAATTGACGAACTCACTGCAACATGGGCCCAAAGAAGGACCGACACCGACTTCGAGATCGGTTGGATTTGAACCGTACTCCCTCTCCATGGCCGCCACCGTCCTGCCGAGGATGTTGGCGGCACTGCCGCGCCAGCCACTGTGTACGGCGCCGATCACCTCTTTCTGCCGGTCGTAAATCACCGCGGCCTGACAGTCGGCATGGCCAATCATCAAACCGACTCCAGCGAGATCGGTGGTAAGCGCGTCGCAGCAGTTGATAACGCAGTCGCCGGCAACGGGGGTTCTCAGGTGATATATATCGTCGCCATGCACCTGTTTCGCCGAAACAAGCACATCAAGGCAGGCATGCGCCTTGATCTTTTTTCTGTTGAGCAGAACCCTGTCGGTATCGTCGCCTATGTCAAAGCCTATATTGTTGCTGGCAAAGCTGTTTCTGCTGACTCCACCATGTCTGGAGAAAGTGCCTTCCACAAGATTGACGAAAGGGATGCGCAGAAGAGGCAGTATATGCTGGTCAAAACTGTTCATGTCCACAGACCGCTGTACTCCGGTTTTAACATTGCCACGGCGCTACCATGCCGCCTCAATCCCCTCTCAACATACTATTGGAGATCGCGGAGTGCGGCAATCACTTTATTGAGAGCTCAGCAGGAAACTATCACCGTTGCAAAACTGGGGTTTGGAATTTGCACAAAAACAATTTCTTGCAAGCGAAGGCCATCGTTGAAATATTTGAGTTGAAATTCAGGCGTGTGTCTATATTTTCGAGGGTGCTACGCGTAAATCTGTAACCCTATCTGGGAGCTGTATCTTTCGTGTTTGAGTATGATAAGGTGGATTATCACTTCAAGGTATCGTTTCTTTTTCGCCTTTTGTACCTTGTAAAGTGATTCCGGTTAATTATGTTTTAGTTATTGCTTCTGTTGTGCAAATATTGAAAAACTTACCACATTCGAGTCATTGGGAGAAGGTATGAAAAGATCTATTGTTTCCACGCTGGTAGCGTTTTTGAGCTTGCTCTATTCTTCAGCCACTGTAGCAGATGAAGGCAAACCAGTTATTGTTGCCTCGACAACGCAGATTGCTGATTTTGCCCGACAGGTTGCAGGTGACCGCATGATAGTGAAAAGCATACTTGCCGCCGGGGCAGATCCCCATACCTACCAACCGACTCCCGATGACGTGCAGATGGTAATTAGTGCCGATTTATGTTTGGAAAACGGGCTGCACCTCGAAGGGAAAAATTGGATGGCCACTCTTGCCAAAGATGCAGGTAAGCCAATAATTACAACGACCAATGGCATACAGCCTCTTTCTATCTCCAGTGGGGAGGAAAAAGTCGCTGATCCACATGCCTGGTTCTCGCCTAAAAATGTGGCTGTGTACGTCAACAACATAGTCAAAGGTTTCATCCAGCTCGACCCTGACGGCAAAGAGGAGTATGAGGCGCGTGCCACGTTGTTTCTGCAACAACTACGGGTCCTGGACTCGTGGATACGACAGCAGATCAACCAAATCCCTACGCAGCGTCGTATTCTCGTAACTACCCATGATGCCTTTAACTATTTTTGTACTGAATTTAAGTTGAATGCAAACAACAATTTTCTCTCTATCGCCCCCGTTGGCTGGTCTACCGGAGCGGAGGTCGGCGGTGGTATGACCCCTGAACGCAGGAGCAAAGTTGTCCAATCCATTAAAGAATCAGGCGCGCCAGCTCTGTTTGTTGAAACCACTATCAATCCAAAGCAAATACGAGAGATCGCCAAGGAAACAGGGGTGAAAATTGGCGGAGAACTCTATTCCGATTCAATGGGGCCAGAGGGTTCTGCTGGTGAGACATATATCGGCATGATGAGAGAGAATGTTATATTGATAGTTAAGGCGCTAAAATAGGTGAATCATGAGGTTTTTTCTAGTAGTCGCTATCTGGGTTGTTATTGTTGGAGGGCTCTGGAAATATATTTCCCACAGAGATGCACAACGTGAGCTGATCGTTGCGACAACACCAATAGACCTCACCGTCGAAGGCCGGTTTGCACTCGAAATCACCCCCACATTTTCGACGGAAGATGACCCTTTTGCCTTAACAACTTCTGAAAACAATGCTTCCCCGTTTGAAGTAAAGCTCAATGGTGACGTGGTAGATATGCGTGCATTGGAGTTTCAACGCGGAGAGACAATTCGAAAAGAAAAAATTGCTGGAGTGCTCACTGGACACAATGAGATATATGTTAATGCCAGCCCGCCTCTATCTGAAAACACCCTGGAACATGGTATTCGGGTAAAAGTCTACCAGGACGACACCCTTATTGTAGATAAAACCGTCTGGGCTGATCAGGGAGCATTGGTCTCAGGAACAATTAGTTTCAACCACTCCCAAACCGAAGAGGCAAGTCATGACCACTGAACGGCGGATCGTAATCGATGTAAAACATCTGACCGTGAGTTATCAGGCAAAACCCGCCCTGCTTGATGTAAGTGTGCAGATTGAAAGTGATCAACTCGTGGGAGTGATCGGTCCCAATGGTGCCGGAAAATCGACCTTTATAAAAGCCGTACTAGGTTTTGTCAAACCTGATCTCGGCACCGTGCAGATCAATGGCAAGAGTGCCCAGAAAGCAAAAGGAGAGGTTGCCTATGTACCACAGCGGGGAGCTGTAGATTGGGATTTCCCGATAACCGTCAAAGAAGTTGCACTTATGGGTCGTTACCAGCAAATTCCCTGGTACACCACCCCCGGATCCAACGATTATGATGCTGCCTTTAGTGCACTTGAAATGGTGCGAATGCAGGATTTTGCTGAAAGGCAGATCGGCGAGTTATCCGGAGGACAGCAGCAGCGAGTATTCCTTGCCCGGGCTCTCGCTCAGGGAAGTGACATCCTCCTGCTTGACGAGCCTTTCGCAGGTGTCGATGCAGCGACAGAAAGAGCTATTCTTGACGTACTGGAACGTGCCAAACAAAATGGTAAAACCCTGGTTGTCGTTCATCATGACCTTTCAACTGCTGCTGAATATTTTGACAAACTCATTCTTATAAAGCAGAGAATGTATGCTTTCGGCATTCCACAGATGGTCTTGAATGAAGAGCTGTTAAGCAATGTATATGAAGGACGGTTACGCATCTTTAGTGATATTATAAAGAAGGGAGATACCTGATGTACGAATTGTTCATTGCTCCTCTCACAGAAACATATTTTCAAAAGGCCCTCATCGGCGGTGCGATCGTGGCCATTGTTGCAGGTGTGGTCGGATGCCTTGTTGTTTTAAAGCGCATGGCCTTTCTCGGTGACGCATTGTCACATGCCATGATTGCCGGTGTCGCAGGTGGTTACCTGGTGATGAAACTCCTGTTTGGAGCAGAAGCACATGCTCCTGGCATGCTTCTTGGTTCACTCATTGCCGCTATCGCAACGGTAGCCCTTATCAGTTTTGTTTCCAGAATATCAAGGGTTAAAGAGGATACAGCCATTGGTATAATGTATACTGGGATTTTTGCCCTCGGGGTTGTGGTGGTCTCTATTTTCCGCCACTACATCCATATCGATCTAATGCATTTCATTATGGGTGATGTTCTGGGTGTTGCCGACAGCGATCTCTGGGTGAGCGCCTTCGTCGCTGCAATAGTTCTTTCGATATTGATAATATTCTTCAGGCACTTCCAACTGGCTACCTTTGACCCGGTTATGGCCGCATCCATCGGTTTGCCTGTATTGCTCATCGACTATGTATTGACGACCTGTGTATCTTTGGTCGTGGTTAGTGCAGTGAGTATGGTGGGCGTTATTCTGGTTGTAGGTTTACTGATCACTCCTGCTGCAACAGCTTACCTCTTAAGCGACCGCCTTGATCGTATGATGTGGCTTGCTGCACTTTTCGGCGTCACCAGTGTGGTCGGAGGCCTCTACCTGTGTGTTTGGCTCGATTCAGCAGGTGGTGGTGCAATCATGTTGTTTTGCACCCTTCAATTTCTTGTGGTTCTGGCTGTCGCCCCTAAATATGGGCTATTTGCCCGTTGGATGAGATTGCGAAACCTTGTCCCCCAACAGGTTATAGAAGACATTCTTACCACCATTTTACGCTATAAAAAGACAACCCCCCTTGAAATAGTGCAGCAATACGTGCATAGCGGCAAAGAAATTACCAGAGCATTGCAACGGATGACCCAGGATGGATTAATAACTGGCAGTGACAAGGGATACACCCTGACGGAAAATGGAGAAAAGGAAGCCAACAAAGTACTGCGGGCGCATCGTTTATGGGAAGCCTATTTAGAAAAGATAGGCACTCCTGAAGAACAACTTCATCCTACGGCCCATAAGCTGGAGCATATAAGTGATGAGAAAACTGTCGACTATCTCGATGAAAAACTGGGCACCCGTGGGCGTGACCCCCATGGTCAAACAATTCCATGACCATCTAGAACGTATATCTGCATTCCCCCGGTGGTGCCGGGTCAAATGTGATGACTACCAGAAATATACGTATCGTTCCCATCAGCTTGAACTTCTCGGGAAGGGTCGGGAGAGGTCTTTTCCCGGGTGTCCAGCAGCCCGGACGGCTACAGTCGAGTCTCCAGGGATAGGTTCATGGCGTACCGGAAAAAGAGTATCCCTGTCTCAGACCGAGTGGCTGAGAATAAGGGGGTAAGCAAATACTCTTTTAAAAACTTACCTCTTCGCTTTAAGGATGGCGACCACGGACAAAGCCGACATCCGCTGAAGCGGCTGGGCTTGAAGGTTAAGAAAAAGGGTTAGCCGAGCCGATTTTATACCGCAGAGGAAAGCACACGAATACAACGGTAAAAACCCGAGAGGAAGGAACAGAACGCCTCACTACCTGAAAAAGGGCATAAGGATTTGCAAACTTGAACAGCAAGGGCCATGACGGCTTCCCCGTTGCCGAAAACGAAGAAACCGCCGACGGAGTCATTGGAAAATTATTTGAGAATGGCAAGCGCTGCATCGAAATCGGGATCCTGAGCGATTTCAGGAACCTGTTCGACATACCGCACAACGCCCTCGGCGTCGGTGACAACGATTGCCCGAGAGAGCAGGCCAGCCAGCGGCCCGGTGGTTATCTCCGCACCGAAATCCTTGCCGAAACTCGGAGAGCGAAAGGTCGAGAGCGGGACGACATTGCTCAAACCTTCCGCCTCGCAAAAACGACCATGGGCGAAGGGAAGATCGGCAGAAACACAGAGAATAACGGTATTATCGAGGGAAGAAGCCTCACTGTTGAACCTCCTGGCGGAGGTGGCGCAAACGGGAGTGTCTATGCTTGGGAAAATATTGAAGACCAGCGCCTTACCGGCATAGTCGTTCTGGGTGGAGTCTGCCAGGTCGGTCTTTGTCAGGGTGAAAGCGGGGACTTTACTTCCCACTTGCGGTAGTTCGCCAACGGTCTCTATTTCATTGCCCTTGAGCGTTATTGTAGCCATATGATTCTCCTCTATAAAGAGTTGTCGGTGAATACATCAGGTCTTCATCGAATAGATGTCTGTGAAACTGTCTTAACAATAGTAATGTCTGGCGATTTTTCAAAGAGTGCCGTGACGATTTTCTTATCCAGGGACGGCAACCTGGGTCTTTGACGAGCCGGGACGCACACCCCGTCGGTAAGACCTGTGAGCATCACAAACCGGCGCCACCCCCATGGTCCAAGCACTCTCCTGACTAAGCGATGAGTCCGGAAAAACGTTCAGCGAGGTGGTTGTCGATCACATAGATGCATATCTCTTTGGCCCCTCTGCTGGAATAGTGGTATTCCCTCTGCAGGTTTTCGATCATATAGGTAACATCCTCTCGAATCTTTCTGTCATAGGTCTTGAAGGTATCCTCGCCGAAGTCTTTGACTGCCATGCGGAAGTTTTCATTTTTCAGGAAAGGCTCAAGAACCTTTTCTTTGAGATTATGGACATATTTGCTGTGCAGATGTTCAAACAGATGAGTCTCGGATATATCCATATTGTCCCGAAGTATTTCCTGAGGAAGGGTGACTGCTGTGTATTGTTTTTGCACATCGTTGCGGAAGGAGACGGCATCGCCTGGCTCAGAGAGCAGTTTCGACTCCACCATGTAAAAGAAATCCTCGTCGATTTCCAGCCTCTCACCGGTAAACGTGCAGGTTTCCACCGCACCCGGCTCAAAGTTGACGGCGAACATATAGTTTTTGATTGCCCGGTGAATCTGCACCTCATTGTAGTAATAGAGTGACTCCTTCACTTCCTGGAGGATGGAATAATTGTACATCTTCAACAGGGAATCGAGAAAGTTCATTGGCAGGATATTCTTATCCCGCTTGCAATATTTCTTGAAAAAGGCGACCAGCATCGACATATCGATGAGCTTGTCTTCGGAAGAGTACTGGGTGAAAAATTTGTTGAACATCTTCAAGGAATCCCTCCCGGAGAGTCCCTTCCAGCCATCTTTTTCAGACTCGGCGATAATTTTCTGTCGACGTTTGGCGGTGAACTTCTTGAAATCCGCTTCGGTAATCCATTTGGGGATGTGGCCGGTATAGATCTCCATCTTCAACAGCTGCAGGTTCTCGTCGCAGTAGAGATCATATTTTTCCGGATCACCAATCCAGTCAAGCATGGCCTCCGATCTGGTATGCAGCCGCGTAGCGATGATGACCCGGGCGAAATTGTGCAGCACTCGCGACAGGAAGTTCTCGTCAATATGTTTACCGAAGGTGTTACGGTATATCTCCACCTCGGTTTTGAGATCAAGAATATAGGGAATATTGATGTATTCAATCCTGTCCGAGAAGGCCTGGAGATCCTTGAGCAGCATTTTGTCTTCGGGGTTCATCAGGGCAAGGAGCAGCGAAGTCACATATTCCTCGGTATCTTCGATCTTGTGGACGCCGTCACTGATAATGTTGTGCAACTCCATCAGGCGGTCGGTATTATGGGATTTTATATCCATGAGTGCATAAATGCCGTCGTTGGTCTTGGCATAGCTCGAATAGATATAGTTGACCATACTGGAATCGCTGAAATGGGCATCGAGGCAGCGCTGGACCATCTCATTGCGGTAGACGTTGTTGCGCTGCGGTTTGTCGCCGGGATTATACACCGAAATACCTTCGCCGATGCGGCGGTTGATGATATAGGGTCTGGCATAGACCATCTCCAGGACCTGCCGCGGATCATTGTGCTGCCGCATCAACGACTGGTAGAGGGAGAGGCAGATGGTGCACGGGGTGTTGCGGAAAACCCATTCATAGCCCTTCTCGGTGAACAGCTTCCATTTGAACTCTTCGTTGTCAAGCAGATCATCGAAAAACTGGCGGCGGGTGTTTTTGGGTATGTGCAGAATAGGATTGTCATGGCTTGGACAGACCACCTCGAAGTAGTTGCCTATTTCCGCGTCGTTTTTGCAGACGCCACGCATCTCTTCGGCCAGCTCGCCCTTGCCCTCGTTCTCCAGATACCATGCCAGTCTGTCGGTCAGGGTGTTGAGCGAGTGAACGCCACCGACAAGATGGTCCCGCCGCAGACGCCAGACCGTCTCGTAACGCTGGCCTTCCCGGGTAGTCGAATATTCCTCGAACTTGCGCAACAGATTGTTGAGAAAGGTCGATTTGCCGCTGCCGTGGGGACCCTCGAAAATGTATATCTTGTTCTGCTGGGCGCCGAGGGCGACGGATTCGACATGGCTGGCCAGCCGGTTGGCAAAGAGGCGATCGGCGAAAAACGGCCGGTCGGAATTCTCCACGAACAGCTTGGTGCTGTCGTAGTTGATGTAGTTAATGGATTCGGGGTCATCCTGGTACTCATCCTGTTCAGGATGGACATAGGTGTTGAACATGTCCGTATAATACTGATAGACATTGCGAAGCATGGTCTCCGGCCTGCTGCTCAGCTCATCGAGAAACTGCTGAAAGGACAGCGTTGGCAGCTGTTTCCACTCCCTCTCGCTTTGGCGAACATTTTCAAGTGCTTTCGTCACATTCGACATTGGCATTCTTCCTTCTTCAGCCTCCGACTTGCCATGCACGGACAACGCCTTAACTGATATCTTTTCTGCTGAGTGTTCGATCCTTCATCCGGTAGCGCATCCGCCTCCACTCCACCTCCTGCGGGGGTTTTTCCGCCTTCTGCAGTGAACCGGCGGGCAGGGTGGCGTTGCGCAGCACCGCCTCCGAGGTATCGAGAAAAACCGGTCCCCCCCAGAGATATTCGATGCCCAACAGGGTTCCTTTGATATAATCCTTGACCAGTGGCTTTCCTTCAAAAACATGATTGAGATAGAGACCGTTGTCTTCGCCGGTTGCTATTTCCACCGAGGGCGGATGGTAGAGTGAGTCGAGCACCATTTGCTTGTATTCGCCGGCATCGCGGCTCTTGACATAATACTGCCAGGTCATGCGTTCCTTGTTGAGGCGCTTGCCGGTGACAAAAAGCCTGTGCAGGTCAACGAAGTCCTGGTCCAGAAATGAATTGATGAACATTGAATCGGAACAATTTTCACGCACATGAAAAATCAAATCCCGACCGCTGCCGGCTTTATCATCGAACCTCTGGCGCATTTCCCTGTCCTGGAGGTACTGAAAGGCTCTGGATATCTTCCCCTTGTTGGCGAGTTCCTCGATATAGGCAAACAGGCGCATTCCCAGGGCATAGGGGTTGAGCCCCACTCTGGGCATGGCCGTCACCTTGGCGTTGACGATGGCAAAATTGATTTCATGCCCGTTGATACGGTCATCGTTGAAAAAGAGCTCCTCATGCCAGTAGCTGGCCCACCCTTCGTTGAGGATCTTCGTGCGTATCTGCGGCTGGAAGTAGAGGGAAGTGGTGCGTACCGCTTCCATAACCATCAGCATCCAGCGATTATTTTCTTTGTTGAGGAACTCGGAATTCTCCATGAGAAACTCAAAGATATCCTGGCCTGCTCCACTCTTCTTCCCCTGTGCATATTTGCCGTAGAGTGATTCGAACTCGGCGTTCTTCGTCTGTACCGATTCGATGAACCGATACTCCGCCTCGGCTGGGTTTTCCTTGACCAGACCATTGTAGCGTTCAATCTCCTTGACATAGGAGGCGACCGAGACCTTTTTGTTTCGCTGCAGGAAGATGTCGAAATAAAAATCGAGCCTGCTCTTTTTCTGGAGGTTTTTTAAACCGCTAAACCGTGACAGCAGTTGATGATAGCCCACCAGGTTGTCGATGGCCCTGGCGAATTCAATGACGTAGTCGACCCAACGCCCCTTCTCCGAGCGCAGTTTGGCGATCATCCGTTTGTCGGAGAGTGCCCTGGAAGAAAAGTCATAATCCCAGGTATGACGAAAGTAGAGATTGTTTTGAAAAAAATCGATATGGCCGATGACATGGTAGAAAATCATGACATTGAGCCAGTCGGGGTTATTGTCGTTGTAGAAGGAGATGGCCGGCCGGGTGTTGATTACCGTTTCATAGGGATTGCCGGGATAGAGTTCGTAACGGCCTTTTTCCTTGAGGACCTCGACATCCTGCACCCAGTAATCATAGAGGGTGGGTATCATGTTCTTGGGTGAGAGCTCGAGCAGGTCGCGGTTGGTGACGATATATTCAAGGCTCTCCTCCTGGAAACGCAGGCCGTGCTGCCATGCCCGTTCCTTGCAGCCTTCCATTATCTTCTTGGCGTGCTGGCTTATCAGTTCCATCTCGAGAACCTCTCTTTCCTGTAATCGCGCCTAAATCCCTGCCCGTCTCCGACCCCGCACTCCTATTTTTTTATGCACCGAGCGGTTCAGGAGGTCAGTTTTCTGATCCCCTCGATCAGACGCGGTTCATCGCTGTCTTTTTGCATAACATCGAGGCGCAGCAAATCCTTTTTATCTTCAAGCAGACCGGACTTTTTCAGATATTTTTCCACCTCGGAACCGCCGCTTATGCCGTATCCGTTTTCGGCGATGGTGATGCCAATGCGGTTGGCGTACTCCAGCATCTTCTCCAGTTGCGGCAGGGTCTCCTTGCCGCTGGTATCCCAGTCGTCGCCGTCGGTGCCGTGAAAGACGTAGATATTATAATCGCGTTCCAGGCTTTCCTGTTCAACAATGTCGTTGACCAGCCGGTAGGCGGAAGCCACCTGGGTACCACCAGCCACCTTGAGATTGTAATAGGTATGGAAATCCTCCACCTCTTTGGCTTCGGTATCATGGAGGACGAAGCGGGTTTCCACCTGATTTTCATACTGGTATATCAGCCAGGAATAGATGAGTACATGCTGGGTGACCACCAGCTCGGTGGGATTGCCGTGCATGGAGCCCGAGTAGTCGCGGACGAAAAAGACCACCGCCTGTGATTCATAGTCCTTCTCGCGGGAGAGGATCTTGTAAATGCGGTCCGCAGGCGAGATCAGCAACTCCTCCGGCCGGACGCTCTGCCCGGCAGTGATGCGTCCAAGACCGATGTTGGTTTCGATTATCCGCCGCAGCGTCGCCTTTTTGTCCAGTATCTGGCCAAAGCCGCGATTACGGTCGGTGAGGTCGTAGGAGTAGCGGGTCAGCGAACGTTTCTTGCCCTTTTCCTTGAGATTGGGCAGATGGAACTGCTCGGTGAGAATGCGGCCCATGTCATAGGCATTGGTATCGGTCTCATGGGTTCCGCCCTCTCCCTGGCCGGAACCACCTTCGCCGCCCTGTTCCTGCCTGATTGGCTGCTCGCCGATAACTTCGCCTTCCTCGCCTTCTCCGCTGCCGCCTTCACCCCCTTCTTCCTCCTCTTCTACGCTGATGGAGTCATGCAGCAGTTTTTCCTCCACCGTCGTCGGCACTACCACCACCTTTTCGGCGCCGCTCTGGCTCGGTTTGATCATCTTGCCGATGCGGATCTTGCGGGGAAAACCGTCCTTTTCCCTCTGTCCGTCGCGGGCTATGAGATCATCGAGACTGTGCGTCGAGCTCTGCGCCATTCTCATAACGACGCCGTCGTGCAAAAGCTGCAGATCGTGGTAATCATAGACACCGGCGACGAAGGGCGTCTCCGATGGCTCCTCGGCCCGGGTCTCTTCAAGAAGGCGCAGCTGCTCCATAATCTCCTGCTTCTGTTGCGGAGTCAGCTTTTCTTCTTGCAACCGGGCAAGCAGCTCTTTGTGTTTACGGTTCATACGCATCCCGACCGCCCACCGCCAATGGCATGCCGGCGGTTAGTTTTCATCTTCCTGGGTACAAAAATATTCTATGGTCTTCTGGGCGCAGGTCTGGCAGTAGTTGAGTTTGCCCAGCATGGTGTCGATCATCCGGTCATAGAGTTTCTGGTTCTCCTCATTGGTCCTGTTGGCCAGAGCACCGATGAGGCTGCCGGCTCCGGCTATGTCGGATTTCAGGCGCACATCGGTCACCGCCTTGACCAGTTCGAGATTGTCCATGAAGTCGTAGTTGGGGTCGACTGAAATCTTCTGCCCGTATATCTTGCGAATGGAGGTGCGGAAGGTCTCCTTCTGTTCCCTGGTCTTCAGACCGAGACGGTCCTCGACCGAGTCGATGTAGCGTTCGTCGATTTTCAGCGCCTGGAGTTCGCCCGTTTGCGGATTCTTGTATTTCCACATCTTGTCGGGCCCGAGATTCTCGGCGTCGATGCCGATGATCATGTTGACATAATGCATGACATCCTTGCGGATGGCCAGCGGCTCGTCCATATAGGCGTTGAACATCTCCGTCATGATCCGTTCACGGTACAGTCCCTTGGCTATCTTGAGATCGTCAAGAAACTTGGTGCGGTCATTCGCCTCGGAGACATAGTCGAGAATAACGCGTTCGAGGGCGTGAAAGATGTCATAGGCGAACATGCAGGAACCCTCATTGGTCTCCGAGCTTTCCAGCAGCAGTTGGATGGAGCGTCCCAGGTTTCTCTGGCCGAGGCCCTTCTGACCGAAGCGCTTGGTTATGTCCGGTTCCTGGTTGAGAGTATCTATTACCTCGGAGAGGGTCTTTATAGATTTTTCTCCAGCCACCTCGCCCGAGGCCAACTTCATGGTTTCGATGGTGGTCAGCTTCTCGCTGCGAGGCAGACGGCTCAGCACCACGGCTATGGAGGCGGCATAGTTGAGATTGGGATCCTGATGCATGGCCTCGCCGGTAAGCGTTGACTTGGCCTCGTTGCCGACGGCGTACGCAGTGAGATCGTGCTGCAGCTTATAGTTGGTGTTGTGGGCCACATAACAGATGCGGCAACGGTCGACAATTGGCGCCTCTTCCTTCTCCGACAGGAAGCGATTGAATTCTGAATTGTTGCTGGTAGCGATGATGAGGGTGTCGATGGGCCATTTATAGCCGTCGATCTCGATGGTCCGATTCTGGATTATACCGAGATACACCTGTACCAGATCCTTTTTATTCTTATAGATTTCATCGCTGAAATGTATGCCGCCGCCGGCTACCCGCGCCAGGGCTCCGCGCCGCAGATCGAAGCGATAGGGGTTGTTGGTGTCGGTTATATGCAGCAGCCGCTGGATGGATTCTTCTCCTAGCAGATCGACGGCCGAGGAGGTTATCTTGTCCTTGGCCGGATATTTTCCAGTCACCGTTCCCAGGCTCTCCGTCAATGGCACCGGCACGATCTCGATATGTTTGAGCATGTCGTCGAGCTTGCCGTCGGCGTGATTACGAATGTCATTCCAGATATAGGCGGAGCAGGCGCCAAGGGGCCGATAGTTCTCGTACCATCTCTCCATCTGCGCATCTTCGAGCCGGTATCTCCTGGCAAGATAATTCTGCGACTCCTCCATGCCCTCATGAAGGTTCATGGCCAGAATCATCGGGTCCTCGTAGGTCTGCGATTCGACCACCTTGATATTACCGTAGCCGTCAATCTGGTCGAGACCGGTAAATCTGAAGGTGTACTTGCGGTTTTCCGGCAGCGCGAGAAAATTTCTGTAGAGACTGCAGACATATTCGACCAGAAAAGTCTTCCCGTTGCCGGGTTCGCCGACCAGCACAAAGGCCATCTCCTTGGAAGACCCCCCTTCAGCCGCATCCTTGACGAAAGAGACGAAGGAGTTGATCTCGTCATACATGCCGATTATATGTTTCTTGCCCTCCCTGAACACGGTGAAGTCAAAGGTGGTCTTGCCGTTGACCAGTACCTTTTGGATCACGCCCTGCAGTACCATGCGGGAGACACTCTGAAAGGCGTTTTCGAAGACCCTCTCGCCCTTTTTCACTGCCGTCAGATGATGATGAAGCGTTATGTTCTTATTTGCTGCCATCGTGGCCTCCTTGAGCGATTATCTTAACGCGGTGTCCTATTTTTATTATCTTCATACATTTCTGTTGTTTTCAAGGAAATGTTACAACTGGCAGGGTCTCTGAACCACTCCCCCCGACGGGGCAAACTGTTGATCTCCACTATGAAACGGTATCTACTTCGAGGTGAAATACAACGGTGGTATTCCATTTTTTTCTGATTACCCATGAGTTTCAGCCAGTCTCATACCGGTGTTCTGGAGATGCTTACCTCACAGGTCTCCTCGTCGAGCAGACCATCTCAACTCGTGAAACATTAGCGGCTGGGCTTGGCTTATGGCGACATCTGCTGCCAGGACGACAACAGCTGGGACTCCGGGTATGAAGGTATGGCGATGAGTGGGAAAACACTGTTTTTTGCCTGATTACCTCACGCAACTCCCCGGAGTAATCAGGCAACAGCAGTATGTAAGGGGGGAACCGGTAATCGTGCAGACGCAGAGTAGCCGGCTACTGTATCCTGGTTGCGACCGAGGCCTTTGCTCGGGCAGCGCTCTTTTTCAACTCTTCCGGCACCAGTCATAGGCGTTCTGGAACATGCGCATCCAGGGGGTAACCTCCAGATCAGCCATTTCAGCAGGCAGATAGTGAGCCTGCCAGGGCAGAAAGGCCCGCTCTGGATGGGGCATCAGGGCCAGATGCCTGCCGTCTTCGGAGCAGAGCCCAGCTATGCCGGCCGCAGAACCATTGGGATTGAAGGGATAGTCGAGCGTCGGTTTGGAGTGGTCGTCGACATAGAAGAGGGGGGCCATTCCATCGCTCATGACTCTGTCTTGAACGGCTGGCTCGGGAAAAATCAAGCGCCCCTCGCCATGGTCGACATGGATACCGAAAACCAGCTCTTCCATGCCGGCAAGCATAATGGCCTTTGATTTTTCGACCTTCACCGACGTCCATCGCGATTCGAAACGACGAGATATGTTGGAGACAAAACGAGGCTGCTCCTCAGCCTTCAGTCCGCGCCAGGGAACCCAGCCGAGCAGACCGAAGAGCTGGCAGCCGTTACAGACACCGAGACTGAAGGTATCGCTGCGACTGTAAAATGCCTCAAACATCTCTTTGAGACGGTCATTGAAGAGAATAGTCGCCGCCCAGCCCTTGGCCGACTCCGGCACATCGGCGTAGGAAAAACCGCCCACCGCCGCCAGGCCGCGAAAACCGTCAAGATCGATACGGCCTTGAAGGAGATCGGTCATACAGACATCCCAGGGTTCGAAACCGGCAGCGTAAAAGGCGGCGGTCATCTCCCTGTCGGAGTTGGATCCCTCATCTCGGAGTATGGCGACTCTGGGTTTATTCTCCTGCAGTATCAATTTACGGTCGGTAGGCTCGGGACGAAAACTCATGCTGTAGGCCGGACCGATGCGCTGAAAGATATTTCTTTTCTCCTCGTCGGCGCACTCTGCGTTCATCTGCAATCGCTCAAGCTGGTAGCTGGTCTCCTCCCAGATTTGCCTGAGGACATGCATTTTTTCCTGAAGGACGATGTCTTTGTTGTAGGAAATGGTGATCTGTGGCTCGACTACGGTCCGGCCTATTTCTTCATAGATGATTCCGTCAATGTCAAAGTGATATTTCACCTCTTCGAGCATGTCTTGGCGTATTTCCATAACGATGCCCAACTCCTCGGAAAAAAGGGAGGCGATGGCCGACTCCCAGCCCTGGACGTTCACCTTGAGACCGCAGTTGCCGCCGAAGGCCATCTCCAAAAGCGTTACAATGAGCCCGCCGTCGCTACGGTCATGGCCGGCCAGAATCAGACTCTTGTCGATGAGCTTCTGGACGGTGTTGAAACATTTTTTAAGGATCTCCGGAGAGCGCATGTCGGGAACCAGATAGCCTATCTGCCCCTGGGTCTGGGCGAAGGCGGAGCCGCCGAGACGATTATAGTCCTTGCTCAAGTTGATAAACAGCAGCACTGAGCCGGGCTCTTTGATATCGGGTGTGACCACCTTGGTAATATCCGGCATGGCCCCGTAGAGCGAGATCACCAGCTCCCGCGGTGACTTGACCGTCTGATCGCCGACAACGGTGGCCATCGACAGGCTGTCCTTGCCCCCATCCACGGCGATGCCGAGGGTGATCATGGCATCACGCATGGCCCTGGCGGCATCGTGAATGGCAGCGCCCTCGCCTGGCAGCTTCGGCGCCCACATCCAGTTGGCTGAGCACTTCACCTGCTCCAGATCCTCTACCCGGGCCCACATCAGGTTGGTCAAAGCCTCGCCCACGGCCATGCGCGCACCGGCGGCGGGATCGACGAGCATCTTCACCGGCTGCTCACCAATGGCCGTTGCCAGTCCCGTCCTGCCGAGATGACTCTGGGCGACGACAGCGACATCGCTTAAGGGCAACTGCAGAGGCCCGCAGCACTGCTGCTGAGCGACAAGACCGCTTACGGCCCGGTCGACCTTGTTGGTGAGAAAGCGCTTGGAGCCCACGGATACCAAACAGAGGACATCATTGAGGGCATCCAGCACCGGCATTTCCATATCGAAGACCAGGGGCACTAGATCGCGGTCGAGGCGCCTGTCTTCGAAGACCTTCTGGGGGATGTTGCCCAGCAGGACATCTAGTTCGATATCAACCGGCGTGGTGCTGTTCCGGGCATCATGGAGAACAAAGCGAAGGTCGCCGGTCACCTCCCCGAGCACTTCGCAGGAGACCTTCTCCCGGGCGCATATCTGCTCGAATCGTTCGATATTCTCAGGACGAATGAGAAAGCCATTGCGCTCCTGGTACTCGGCCACATAGATCTCCAGCACCGACATAGTCGGATCACCCACCCGGATATTGCGTATCTCCACCCAGCCGCCCGAGTCCTCCACCAGTTCTTTGAGAACGTTGGCCGGGCCTCCGGCCCCCTGATCATGAATGACATCGATCAGCGTCGAGTCGCCCATTTCGTTGCAGGCCCGGATAACCCGATTCATTTTCTGCTCCATTTCCGCATCGCCACGTTGAACGGCATCGAAATCGAGATCGGAGACATTTTCACCCTGGAGCATGCTTGAGGCGGCACCGCCGCCAAAGCCTACCCGATATGCCGGCCCGCCCACCTGGACAATGAGCAAGCCCTTCTCCTGCGGGCATTTTTCGATATGCAGATGGTCTATCTGACCGACACCGCCGGTGAACATGATGGGTTTGAGGTAGGCCCAACGCTCGCCGTTGTTGAGCTGCAGATCAAAAGATCTGGTGAAGCCCTGGATCAAAGGCTCGCCGAATTTATTGCCATAGTCGGAGGCACCGTTGCTGGCCTCGATCTCGATTTCCAGCGGCGAAGCAAGATTTTCAGACCGCGGAGCACTGCTCTCCCAGGGTAGCGGATAACCGGGAATGTTCAAATCACCTACACAATAGCCGGCGGTACCGGCGATGACAAAAGCCCCACGGCCGGTGGCCTGGACGTCGCGGATTCGGCCACCGGTTCCGGTTTCCGCTCCGGGAAAAGGCGCCACGCCCGTGGGAAAGTTGTGGGTCTCAGCCGTCAGCAGTATATCGTAGACCACCTTCTTTTCCCGAAAGGAACAGGGAGCGCCCGGACTTGCGGGCAACAGCGTCGTGATTTCATAACCGGCGACGACACTGGAATTGTCCTTGAAGGCAACGATCGACCCCTTGGGATTGGCCTTGAGGGTGTCACTTACCATCTCAAACAGGGTGGCATCACTGGTTTTGCCGTCAATAATCTGTCTTCCCTTGAAAAAACCGTGTCGGGAATGCTCGGAGTTGGCGTTGTTGAGATCCATGATCTCGACTATGGTCGGATTGCGGCCCTGTTTGTTGACAAAGTAGTCGTAATAGAGGTTTTGATCCCACTCATCCATTGAGATGCCGGGGATTTCCTCCAGTGCCTTGGGCCCCTTGGTTATGAGATCGACTTCGTACACCGGCTCCGGAACCACGCCGGTGGCAAAACTGGTCAGCGGCCGGGGATAGTGGCATTCGGTCATGCGGTCATGACGAGAGGCGATAAATGCTTTGATGTCAAGGCCTTCGGGGACCAGATATCTCCTTGAACGTTCGATGCGGGTAATGGTATGCAGTCCGATGGCCCGGCAGATCGATACCATGTTCGAGGACCAGGCCGTGGCGAAGTTGAGTCTTGGCCCTACCTCGACGACCCTGTCGCCTGTCAGCAACGGCGAAGTCGACACCGTATCGATAAGCAGGCCCTCTGCCAGAACGAGACGTAAACACTCAATTTCCCTGTTGGTCAGGGGCTGCGCAGATTCGACATTAAAACAGTATGCCCGAGTCTCATCAAGGGCTCTGTAGAGCTGAACAACGGTGGACCCCATGGTGTAATCCTTTATAATCGTAATATCTTCGCGGAAAGAAAATTACCGGCACACGACTCCGGTAGGGCTTTACTCCTGACAAAGACCACCGGCATCCGGCGCCTTTCGCGAGGGCATTTAACCATAATCTCACCGCTTCGTAAAGCTAACTCCAATTCTATTTTCCCCGGCCTGGCGGCTGAGCCGGCAAGGAAAACCCGTGGCCTGCCCCACAACCAGTTCAAGTCATTCAGGCATGGGAGAGCAGCATGCGCTCGAGTTCCGGTCCAACCGCCTCCCAGTCGACACAGGGACGATGAAACCCCGTGGGAAAAATCAGTGGACAGCCGAAAGCCGAATCATCGACGTAGACATTGCCATGCACCTTGGGACTGTCCGTCCAGCTTTTCTGCAATGGATTTTCATTCACTGCATAGAGTTCAACACCCTCATCCGTCAGGTACTTTTTGGCATCACTCAGTGCTGTCTTAAAAAGCCTGCTGTCAGAGCGCATGGTCCAGAGAATCAGCTTGGCACCATATCTATTGAACTTTTTCATCCATTTGATTGCCCCAGGAACAGGTTTGCCAATTTCTGGAAATCGGTGGTCGACGACAGTGCCGTCGAAATCAACGCAGATAATCATACAGCCTCTCCTATTGGTATCCGCCAATTGGGCGGGAATTTCTCTACTCTTTTTACGACGACAGGCGGCGGCAGCTCTTGCGGTCCCCAGAAAAGAGGTTTGAAGCTGTCTACCGCTGGGGCTATGCCGGAACTCTTTTGAAGGCGCTCCGCAGCGTGCTTGCCTAAAAGAGCTTCAGCAGGTATATAGGAACAGCAAAGAGACAAAAAACAGATCGCCGGAATACCTGTCTTATATTGCCGGCAACCGACAATCCACCACGACCGCTGCCTATGTCATCCGCTCCGCTTACCCCCGAATCACCGCTTCATATCTATTACCTCGAAGGTAGCATAGCAAAAGACGAAAAGATTGTTAATGAAAACTATCTTGGAACCTGGGAGGAAGATGGCTCCTCCTTCGTCTTTTTCCGGCAACAGGCCTCGGAATCCATACAGCTGCTGCTTGAGCAGAATCCGCATCTGCAGCTGATCGACACCTACGAGATAACCTACGAACAATGGCAGGGTGGCAAACTTGAGCCGATTCACCTCGGCGGTTTTCTTATTGTTCCTCCGACATTCCCCATCCCGTCCGATGAGGCGTCGACGGTCATGGTCCTCGACCCTGGCGTGGTCTTCGGCAACGGGCTCCATCCCACCACCCGCGACTGTCTCAAGGCAATCGAGATCGCCTGTGCCGGCGGCAAGGTGGAAACCATGCTCGACCTTGGCTGCGGCACCGGTATTCTTGCCCTTGCCGCGGCCAAGTGTGGCTGCAAAAGAGTTGTGGCGATCGATTTCAACTACCTCGCCTGCACCACAGCCAGGGGTAATGTCCTCGCAAACAACCTCGAGGACACCATCGTGGTGGTGAACGCCCAGGCGGAGGTTTTCACCGCCCTGGCCTCTGACCTGCTCGTCGCCAACATCCACTACGATATCATGAAGGAGATCATCCGTTCTCCGGGCTTTCTCCGCCAGAAATGGTTTGTGCTTTCCGGGCTTCTGGGAAGCGAAGCGGTCAAGGTGGAAAAGCATCTGTCGACGCTGCCAGTGCACATTCTGCAAAAATGGCGCCACGACGGTATATGGCATACCATTCTCGGCATAACCGCCGGACCAGAGTTGCCGCCGAAAACAGACAACTGCCAGGAGTCTTGATTCTCGAGCCGGCGGAAGGTATTATAGCCGGCCTGACGAAACCGGTCCGGTTACCGTTTTCAGCATGAACGACAGCCGGAATACCCCTGATCCCCCCAAACACATGGAAACGACAATGGCTTTGCTGGAAAAAGTATTCAAACTCAGCGACAACGGCACCACCGTCCGCACCGAAATC
>JGI12048J13642_10411231_pt1 | contig 57337 bp, 46 predicted proteins | sample ElkSlonscriptome_16_FD_13642 | JGI IMG/M metagenome (IMG submission 13642)
TTACTATTACTCTCCAACCAAATATTCGGACAGATCTTCACTATGGAGAATGGAGACGTTAATACATGTACCGGCGTGTTTCAAGATGATGGGGGCACAGCTGAGTATAGCCCGGGAACTACCTTAACATTTACTATTTGTCCATCCACTCCGGGCGATGTGATCTCCGTTGAATTTGTTGCATTCTCACTTTTTGAAAGTCCCAACCCAAATAATAGTGATTACTTATCGATTTTCGATGGTGACAATACGGGAGAAGCTACTTTGGGAAACTATACCGGTGATGCATTACAAGGAGTTCCGGTAACGGGAACAGTAGTGAACACAACGGGTTGTATGACTTTCGTTTTTACGTCAGGTGTCAATAGCCCGGGATTCCCGGGGTGGGAGGCTATTATTTCATGCACCACTCCCTGCGATAATCCAACGGCTGCATCGCTGATATCAGATCCCGTTCCCGAAGGAGCGTCACAGTCCGTCGGAGTGTGCTTAAATGAACCCGTAACCTTTAGCGATGATGGATCTTTTCCCGCTACTGGTTTTGATATAGAGTATTGGGAATGGAACTATGGTGATGGCGTAGTTGACAGCTTAACATCTCCCGCTGATGCCGTTCATTCATTTACCGAACCCGGCGAGTACCTCGTAGGATTGACGGTAATCGACAACAACGGATGCAGAAGTCTCAACCTCGATCCCTTGCAAGTATTAGTGAGTACCATTCCGATCTTCAATACAGATTTTGAATCACCGATTTGCGTTGGCAGTCCTACCACCATTAATGGGAATCCAATTCAAAGTGTAACCTGGACGGCGCTTCCTCCGCAAACAGTTGCCGGGGAAACCTATTTAGCCGACGGGGCAGGATTTTCATATTCCACCTCTCTTGTTTATGACTTTTTTGAACCCGGGGCTGTTTTAGAGTCCTGTGATGATTTTATGAACGTCTTCGTCAATATGGAACATTCGTACCTCGGCGATTTAGGTTTTTCTCTTACTTGCCCTGATGGTACAACGGTAAACATGTTAACCTTTGCGACAAATAATGGTGGAAACACCTTCTTAGGAGAACCTGTTGATGACGGTCAAGGAAATCCGGACGACCTCGATCAAGGAATTGGTTATGATTATGGCTGGTCTCCTAACAGCGCTAACGGCTTTATCTGGGAAGATGATAACTCAACACAAACTGATTATATAAATACCTTCGGAACGCCGGCATCAGGGCAAATCGTCAATCCCGGATTTTACGAAAGTGAAGAAGACCTCTGTAATTTTGTCGGTTGCCCACTAAATGGTGAATGGACCTTTAGTGTATCAGATAATCTTGGAGCCGATGATGGGTACATCTTTGAATGGGGAATAGAGTTTGACCCTTCACTGTTTCCCGACGTCACAACGTTTACACCAATAGTAGGCTTGGGCCCTGATTCCTCTTTTTGGCAAGGACCAAACATTATATCGACATCAGCAAATGGCAATTCGATAGATGTGGAATTTGATACTCCGGGCACGTATGATTATACTTTTTTTGCTACTAATAATTTTGCTTGCACCTTCGATACGACGATTGTATTAGAGGTAGTTGAAGGACCGGAAATTAGCGCCGGCCCTGATTTATTTGTTTGTGCTGATGAAGTTACCTTACAAGCCGGAGTGGTAGGTGCTGCCGGAGAGTGTTCGAACTCATCGGGAAATTATGAGTATTGTTACAGCTCGGATGAAACCATTACGGAAACGTTTTGTCCTGATAATCCGGGAGACGGAACCCTCATGGAAATAACTTTTAATGGCGGGACTCTGGGGTTCGGAAATTCTTTCACAGTATATGACGGTGACAATACAGGAGCGCCGATTTTGCAAACGTTTTTCAACGGTGACCTGTCCGGCCAAACTTTTCAAGCGACTAATCCTGACGGATGTTTGACCTTCCAATTGGTAGCAGGGCTCTTTGGAAGCTCATGCAATGGTGGTTTTGAAGAAGCCATAGACATATCAGTCACTTGTGATGGTGGTTCGGGACTGGTATGGACCTGGAGCCCGCCTGATGGACTTTCGGATCCAAATGTTCAAAACCCTTCAGTCTTTGTTGAACAACCTACCGTTTACACCGTTTCTGCATATCCCGACGGTCTTCCGGGCTGTTTGATTACAGACCAAGTTTTGGTATCACCTGATGAGGATGTAAACCCGGGTATTGATACGGATACGACCCTCTGTTATAATTTACCTACAAATCTGTTAACGGCCTACTTGGGCGGAAATCCTGCTTCAGGCGGAACATGGGTTGACAATGATACCGGGTTGGAATTTCCTGCTCAGGAATTCAGCCCGACCGATTACCCCGACGGTGCAAATTTTAACTTTACGTATACCGTTTCGAACGGACTTTGCTCAAACTCTTCTAATTTACAGATCACGGTACTTCCCGTTACCGACAATTCATGCTGCCAAACAAATGCCAATGCAGGACCCGATGCAGTAGCATGTGCGCTAACATATCAGCTGCAGGGTGATGTTCCTGTAGGAGTCGGATCATGGTCAGGACCTGATGAAATTACCTTCAGTGATATTAACGATCCTCAAGCGACAATTTCTGCCCCTTCTCCCGGAGGCACCTACACACTGACCTGGACCGACAATAACGGAGCTCTCTGCTCTGCTTCCGATTTGGTTGAAGTAGTCCTGGCCGATTCGCTCGAAATAGCCGTAATACCTGAAGATGCTATTTGCTTTGACCAATGTTCCGGATCTGCTATTGCGATTCCCTCAGGCGGAACATCAGCCAATGGTATATATAGTATTGAATGGAGTGGCGGGACCACGGGAGGTGCGAACGTACTGCGAGATAGTTTGTGCACGGGATTTTTTACTGCTAAGGTCACTGATAATGTAGGTTGTGTAGATTCTACCACATTTGAAATCGGGCAACCCGAACCATTGGAAATGTCAATTTTGGGTAGAGGGGCACTTTGCCACGATTCTTGCGATGCCCGCGTTATTATCTCTTCACCGGATGCGTTAGAGTACACCTACAACGATGGTATAGACTGGCTTTCAGATAGCATCGGCTTTGTATGTCCTGATACGGTTAAAACCGTCGGCATACGCGACGAGTTTGGTTGCGAACTTTACGATAGCCTTCTGCTGGAAAACCCTGAGCCATACCTCGCAAACTTTAACATAAATCCCAATCCGACCACGGTAAAAAATCCGACCATCACCTTTCAAGATGTTTCTCGCCCCGGACCTATTGCAAAATCGCTTTTCCTTTACGGCGACCCGGCTTTTGCTGAAAGTGAATCAAGAGTATCACAATACCGCTTTCCCACGGATACCGCAGGACAATACCAAATTACCTTGATTAGTGAGAGTGCCAACGGATGTATTGATACTACGAGCAAGGTATTGGTTATTAACGACGACTTGTTGTGGTTCATTCCGAATTCATTCTCACCTAATGGAGATGGAATAAATGACATATGGAAACCTATTGGTAACACAGTTGACCTAAAATCATACTCCTGCAAAATTTACGATCGCTGGGGTAGAGTTGTATTCCAAACCGCCGATTTGAATAAAGGTTGGAATGGAGATGTGCTGGGGTCAGAATATTTCCCGGGAACACAAATCTTCACTTATGTTTTGGAGATTACGTCTGCTACCACAGAGGACAAATACGAACTTACCGGCCACATCACATTGATCAGATAGCTTTTTCGGATACGAGAAAGACGACAAATGCATAACTTCGGCGGCTTATGATTTCTTATTTAAGCTCGCTTTTAGTTATTCATTGGGATGTAGATCCCACGGCATTCACTATACCATTCATTGATTGGCCCGTCAGGTGGTACGGGATATTATTTGTTTTCGGACTTCTAGTCAGCGAATACGTGCTCTTCTACATTTTTGAGAAAGACGGAAAAACCAAAAAGCACGTCGAAGATTTGGCCGTTTACGTGGTTATCGGAACCATCGTCGGGGCACGTCTAGGGCACGTACTCTTTTATGATGCCTCTTATTATCTCAGCAATCCTATACAGATCCTTAAAGTATGGGAAGGAGGATTGGCCAGCCACGGCGGAGCAATAGGTATACTCACGGCCATTTATCTCTATTGCAGAAAGTTCAAATTTGACTTTCTCTGGGTCATGGATCGCCTGGTCATCGTAGTCTGCTTCACCGGGGCCTGTATCCGATTCGGAAATTTGATGAACTCGGAAATTCTGGGAACCATTACTGATCTCCCGTGGGGATTTGTTTTTGAAAATGCCTACCCCGAATTCTTATCACAAGATCCACGACATCCCGCTCAATTGTACGAGTCAATTTATTGCATCTTTTTGATGGGAATTACCTTTTGGCTCTGGAAAGAAAAGCGGCACAAACTTCAAAATGGATTTATTTTCGGGATCTTCATGGTCATTTTGTTCTCGCTGCGCTTTTTGGACGAATTCGTTAAAATCAATCAAGAAGCATTTGAAAATGACTTGCCGATTAATATGGGACAAATTTTAAGTATTCCTTTCGTGCTGGCAGGACTCTATCTCATGTTCAGACCAAAACCAAAAACCACGGCTAAATCGTGAAGTCGCTTCTTTGGATAGCGCTTATTCTCCTGACCTCTTCAAGTCTAATTGGTCAGGAATCTTTTTTGCGCTTTTCTGATTTTGACAGAGATGCCCACGATGACCAAATTTTCCGAATCGGTTTCTACAATCTGGAAAATTTGTTTGATCTCGAAGATGACAGCCTTACACGAGATGAAAGCTTCACACCCGAGGGAAGTAACCGATACACTTACAGTCGCTACGATAAAAAAAAGAATGGCTTGGGCAGAACAATTTTGGCGATGGGCGGCTGGCAGCCCGTTGAGCTCATGGGTGTCTGCGAAGTCGAAAGCGCTTGGGCCATGGATGGTTTGACAAAATTTTCTCCGCTAAAGAATGCGGGTTATGAGTACATCCACGAAGATTCGCCCGACAGAAGAGGAATAGACATTGCCTGTATGTACAATCCCGAACGATTTGAACCCATTCTCTACAAGTACTTCCGTATCAAATTTCCCTTTGATCCCGATCGCAGAACCAGAGATATGCTTTACGTGAAGGGAGTTATTCCAAATGGTGATACCTTGCATTTCTTTGTGAACCATTGGCCTTCTCGCTATGGTGGTCAATTTGTTTCTGAGCCTTCTCGCGCTTATGTAGCTTCATTTCTTCGCCAAAAAGTGGATAGTCTTCAAAACCGTTTTCAAGACCCGCTTATTGTCATTACGGGAGATCTGAATGACGAACCCGACGATCTAAGCCTTACTGAGAGCCTTAGGTCAAAAAATGAAATGACTGAAGTCGCAGAAGGGGATTTGGTAAACCTGATGTTTCCGATCAAACACAAGTTCGGCACCCATAGTTTCGCGGGAGAATGGGGAGTCTTGGATCAATTCATCGTGAGTGAAAATCTTTTGCACGGCGGTCGCACCTCAACGAGCTACGGCAGCGTTGGAATTTTTGATGCCCCGTGGTTACTCAAACTCAATGCTGCAGGAAACTCGGTAACACACCGAACTTACCAAGGTCCTGCCTACAAAGGAGGATACAGCGACCACCTGCCTATCTTCTTAGATTTGCTCATGTCCCATACAAACTGATTTCTGCTCATTCCTGCCGTAGTCGGTTTCGTCATGATTTTCTTCCCTACGGAAAAAATCACGCCTAAACCTAAGACCATCTCACAAAAAAAGCGACCCCTCAGGAGCCGCTTTAAATCATTTCAATCAAAAGGCCTTACACGTCAATATTCGCATACTTGGCATTTTTCTCGATAAAATCTCTCCGTGGCGGCACGTCGTCGCCCATCAGCATCGAAAAGATTCGATCAGATTCCGCAAAATTGTCGACGGTTACCTGACGCAGCGTTCGGGTCTCCGGGTTCATGGTCGTTTCCCAAAGCTGTTCGGCATTCATCTCTCCAAGACCTTTGTATCGTTGCACCCCAACTTTACTCTCTTTGGCGGCTCCTTTCAATTCTTCGATGTACTCATCGCGTTGCTGATCATTCCAAGCATACCGCACTTGACTTCCTTTTTTTAACTGATAGAGAGGCGGTGTTGCGATGTAAATATTACCCCCATCTACAAGCTCTCGCATGTGTCTGAAAAAGAAAGTCAAAATCAAGGTTTCAATGTGGCTACCGTCTACGTCGGCATCACACATAATGATGATCTTGTGGTACCGCAGTTTTGAAATATCCAGCGCCTTGCTGTCCTCTTCCGTTCCTACACGCACGCCTAGTGCTGTATAAATGTTTTTAATCTCTTCGTTGTCGAAGATTTTGTGTTGCATCGCTTTTTCGACGTTCAGGATTTTTCCCCGCAAGGGAAGAATAGCCTGAAATTCACGTGCCCGACCCTGCTTGGCCGTTCCACCTGCCGAGTCTCCCTCGACCAGATATATCTCGCAATTTTCAGGATTTTTATCTGCACAGTCGCTGAGCTTTCCGGGCAGACCCGTTGATGAAAGAACGTTTTTTCGCTGAACCATCTCACGTGCCTTTCGTGCAGCGTGACGAGCGGTAGCGGCCAAGATCACCTTGTTCACAATCGCTTTCGCATCATTTGGATTCTCCTCGAGGTAATGCGTGAGCATTTCAGAAACTGCTTGTGAAACGGGAGCATTTACCTCTCTGTTTCCAAGCTTCGTTTTCGTTTGCCCTTCAAACTGTGGCTCAGCTACTTTAACAGAAATAACGGCAGTCAATCCTTCGCGGAAGTCATCACCGGCAATCTCAAACTTCAGCTTACTGAGCATTCCTGAGTCTTCCGCATACTTTTTCAACGTAGCGGTCAGACCCCGACGAAAACCTTGCAAGTGAGTTCCACCTTCGTGGGTATTGATATTATTCACGTAGGCGTGAATATTCTCACTAAAGGAAGTATTGTAGATCATCGCTACCTCAACGGGAATACCATTTTTCTCACCTTCCATGTAAATGGGTGTGGAAATCAGTCGTTCTCTCGATTGATCCAAGAACTCCACAAACTCGTAAAGTCCACCTTCAGAGAAAAAAGAGTCGCTTCGGGGTTCTCCGTCTTCATCAAGCTCTCGGAGATCCTTGAGGCTGATCCGAATACCCTTATTCAAAAATGCCAACTCACGATTACGCTTTGCAAGCGTATCGTAGCTGTACTCAATATTCTCAAAAATTTCAGGATCGGGATGAAAGGTCACCATGGTTCCACTTTCCTCGGTCTCACCAATCACTTTAACATCCGCGATCGGCTTTCCTTGGTTGTACTCCTGCTCCCATATTTTACCGTCGCGGTAAACCGTAGCTCTTAAATGATCCGACAAAGCATTAACACAAGATACACCGACCCCATGCAGTCCCCCTGAAACTTTATACGTGTCTTTGTCAAATTTACCCCCTGCGTGAAGGACGGTCATAACCACCTCAAGTGCCGATCTTCCTTCCTTTTCGTGAAAATCCGTCGGGATTCCCCGTCCATTGTCTTTTACACTGATGGAATTGTCGGTATTGATGATAACATCAATGGTATCGCAGTAGCCTGCCAATGCCTCGTCAATCGAGTTGTCGACTACCTCGTACACCAAATGGTGGAGACCTTTTACCCCAACATCCCCGATATACATGGCGGGTCTTTTCCTTACCGCTTCGAGGCCTTCCAATACTTGGATATTACCTGCCCCGTACGCGGAAGGTTGTTTTTTCTGATCGTCAGTCATAAATGTCTGATTAGTAGATATTAAAGTTATCTGCAAAAATACGGAAATTCCTCCATTAAACCACCCTGAAAGGCGCGTAAATACTGATGTTTATTAACAAATAATCTGCGTTTTCAACAGCCAAGGAGAAATTGAGAAGAAATTGGCTAGAAAGAGTACTTCACACCGCCCATGATGAAAGCTCTTTGAGCTGGGAAACGGTAGTAGATATCGTACTTGGTAGCCGTGAGATTATTCGCTTCAATAAAGGCCGAAAGACGGGTAGTGTAGCGGTACTCAACTGATAATCCCAAATCCAAATACGGGTCCAATTCCACTTTAAAATAACCGCCGTCCTCAGCCGCTTGCTCAGGAATGGGCCATAAAGACTTAACCTGACGACTTCCGATGAAATTCACATTAGCAGCGATGATAAATTTATCGTAGAGATTATAGTGTCCCTCCAAATTGAATTCGAAGGATGGAAGGTGCCATGCTTCATCTTCGTTTTCTGTTTGGTAACTGAATAGCTGACCTCTGAATGTCGCTCCCCATTGACCTTCATTCATATAAGTTATCTCTCCCATGAAAGCCAGTGTCTTCACCTCATCGTAAATCACCGAAAAGCGATTCTCTTGACTCACCAAGGTATCATTCACAAATAGCGGAGTATTGTCAGCTTTTTGGTACGAAGCAGCCAAATTGAAGCTGAACCGATTGCTCACACTTCCGCGAAAACCTCCGAATACGCGGTAGCGATTAATCGTGTTTTCCAAAGGAATCTGAGAAAGCACGAAGGGATTGTCATTTGTCAACGTTCGGTAGCTCACTCGTTCTACATTTCCCGTCAAGCCGGCATAGGGAACAAAAATATTGTTGAACAAGGCGTAGCTGAATTCCAAATCGGGAAAAGCATGAAAACGCGCCTGATTACTAAACCGTCCGTAAAGCCCCAGACCAACTTCGGCGCGAAGACCGTTTTTTCTCAAAACCACCTTTGGTGTGGCGTGCAAAATAGCGTTTGTCTCATCATCTGCCCGAATAAAGCTCAGACTGTCATCCATAAAAGGAAATGTCCCCAAACCTCCGCCTTGATAGCTAATAAGATCAAAGCCCAGATCGAGGTTGTAAAACTGATTTCCTCGAAAACTGTGCAAATCGGCAGTGGCATTCACCCCAAATTCATTGGATTCGTAAGAATCATCCAAGTAATAAAAATCCAACCCGATCTTGTGGTTCACCTTTGAGGAATCACGGTAATAGCTGCGCCAGTCCGTGTTCAGCTCAAATACATTAAATCGCTGTCGATAGTCATCGCGATCGATATCTGCATCTTGCGGATCAAATCCGTAGTAATGCCAACCGTTGAGCTGATAACCCAAGTCGGCTTGAAAACTATGCTTTTTGAAAATCTTCTTGCCCCATACATCAATGGCATTTTGGCTCATACCGCTAAAACCCACGGGGCGATTGACACCATCGTTGTGCGAAAGGTGCTTTAGATGCGCACCGTATGAAAAATCGCGGTCGCGATCCGAGGCATAATATGCTTCCAAGTATGGAGTGGCAAAAGTTCCAACTCCTGCCTTAACAAAGCCTTTGTAGAGTTTTTCCAGTGGCTCACGCACCTTCACCTTTGCAGGAGCGATGGTATCTACTTCTATTGCCAGAGCGGGTCTTTTTGGAATCATCTGATAGGATAATTCTCCCGGCGTCACGTCAATTTCCTTCTGAGTTGCTGCTTCTGAAATCTTGAATGCTTTCTGCACGGTCAGTGTTCGATCTCCCGTGATCACTTGTGTTTGATCGAATTCGCCTCCTTCTTGGGCTGTGGTGCTCAATACCAACCCGATTGCGAAAAAGAATGTGGAAATAGTTCTTGTCATTGCTTGCATCAATCTTCTTCGATTAGTTCGCGGTACTCATCTTCGTAATCCAGCGTGTCAGGCTCAGCGATCGTATCGCCTTTTGAAATAAATTCATTCTCCTTCTGACGGATTAATTCCATTTTAGCTTCAGCTTCCTTCACCAAAGCAGGCGTTTGAACATTGTCTATTACACTTTTCAGCGTGGCTTTGGCTTGAAAGAAATCTTCCCGAGCCGCATAGACATCGGCCAGCAGAATGAATGATTTAACCTTCCAATAATCGGAAGCAGGAAACTCTTTGATCAGTTCAAAAACCATGGTTTCCGCTTTATCCAAATCGTCTTTACTGTAAGCTATTTGCGCCAAGCGAAACTTAGCCTCCGCTCCGGCTTCCGTGCCTTTTTTGGCCGCCAGCCATTCATAATCGGGCTCGGCTTCGTCGTATTTTCTTTCGGTAAACTTGATCCTCGCTCGATTCAATCGAGCTTCTTGTCGCAATTCTTCCGTAACGTTATCATTGGCGAGTACCTTCTCAATTGCCTCCAATGCATCGGCGTAATTTCCGAGCTGATAATTGGTGCGCATTTGCCCGGTTTGTGCGCGCATAACATTCGTCGGAAACTCGGCTACTTCTTCCAGTGCCTTATAATGCGACAGGGCCTCTTCGTAATCATTTTGCTTGAAGCGAATACTCGCAGCTCCTAAAAGAGACGGCTCAGTAAACTGACCAACCGGCTCTTCCACAACATGCTCAAAACCTTTGAGCGCTTTAGAAAAATCGTTTTTGCGATAAGCACAATCGGCCAGGTAGTAATTTGCATTGACCGTAAAGAGTCCTTTCGGAAACTGATTCAAGTATTTCTCGAAAGAGTTAATCGCCTTGTCGCAATTACCATCGGCTACGAGATTTTCAGCGGCCTGATAGGTCAAGCTGTCAATCTCCATAGGCGAAACTTCATAGTCAGGCACATCAGCCAACCAAGCCGTATAATCATCGATTCGACCCAAGTCGAGGTAAATATTCTTCAGGGTAGCAATGGCTTCCTGTGATTCGGAATCAACTCCGTAATCATCCACTACTTGCTCGTAGGTGGCAATGGCATCGTCGTATTTGCCAAGGCGGTACTGCACCAATCCTCGCTGCAGCAAAGCACGTTTGCGATACGGCGACTGAGCATAATCCTCCACTACCGTGTTGAATGCGCCGAGAGCAGGATTCAACTGATCCTGCATAAAATAGGCAGTTCCGAGTTCGAAATTGGCCACGGGAGCCAAACTGGTTTGCGGAAAAGAATTCAGCAACTCTTTCAATTTGGCCGTCTTGGCAGAGAAATTATCGGCATAGCCTTCAGCCATTGCTTGCTGGAAAAGAGCGTAGTCTACATTTACCTCCTTGGCCGCCACCGCCGTCTCATAGCTTTCTATGGCCTCCTTATAATTCTTGTTTACCAAATGCAAATCACCGATGCGAAGGTAGGCGTCGTTTTTTCGCTTGTCATCAATACCCGAGGCCGAAACGAATTTCCGAAAAGACACGAGCGAAACATCGTAATCACCACTTTTAAAGGAGCTGTAACCAATGTTGTAATTGGCCAGATTGTAGAAATCCGTTCCGTATGCAGCGGGATCACTCAAAAATTTGCGGTAAGCGGCAATGGCATCTTCGTAGTTTCCTTCCCGATAAGCGATATCTCCTTTCCAATAATCTGCCAGTGCACTGATACTCGGATTCACATTGTATTTTTTCGACATCTCGAAGTATTTCACGGCCTCCTCGTGATTCTTCTTATTCATCATCTCGACACCCAAATTGTAGGCTGAAATCTGATAATGCTCTTTCTGAATCGGATCTAATGTTTTGATCTTGTCTAAAGCATCAAGCGCAGCAGCATAATTCTTGGTTGCTAAATGCACCTTGAGTAAAAATTCAAAAGCTTCGTCCTTGCGACCTGAATTGGGATAGGTCTCTAAATATTGCTCAAAGGCAATGATGGCTTCGTGAAAAGGATCGTAGCTCAATTCATAAGCGAGTTTGGCATAATTGAAAAGGGCGTCCTCCGTGACTTCGGGATCATAAAATTGCTTGGACGCAAGTTTGAAAGCGTTCTGTGCGTATTGCTTTTGATCCAATTTCAAATACGAATCGGCGAGTTGGTAGGTGGCAATCTGGCCCAACTCATTATCCTCTTTAGAAGCCTTCGAAAAATAATCGATCGCCTTTTCGTACTCCCCCGTTCGATAGTATGAGTACCCCATGCGATAAGCGTCTTCAGGGTCAGGATTGTAAGTGGAGGCCATGTACTTTTCCAGAAATGGCACCGCCTCGGCGTACTCCTCTTTTGAGTAATGTGCATTTCCGACAAGGAGCGCCATCTCCTCTCCGCGCTGAACATCATCCTGTTTCAACAAAGGTGTGGCATACTCGATTAATTCGTCGTAACGCTCTTGAAAGTGGTAAATCTGTGCCACGTAATAGGGAACGACTCGCGCAAAATTTTCATCTGACTCAGCTTTCTTAAAAGATTCGAGTGCCGTTTGATAATTTCCTTCTGTGTAGGCAATGTGACCGTAGTAGTAATTGGTGGGCCCGGCGTACGCACTTTCACTGTCCTTTAGTTTGTAAAACGATTTCTTGGCTCGCTCAAAATCTTCTTCTTCAAATGCCGAAAACCCCATTTTAAACTCCACTTCCTCGGCTGTAGCAGGGTCGAGGTCCCTCTGATCCAATTCATTAAGCCACTTTAAGGCGTCATCGTAGTCGCGCCTGTTGAAATTATACCGACCCAAGTCCAACACGGCATCTTGATACCAAATGCTTTCGGGGTGACCCAGCACGAATTCCTCCATAAAAAACTCGGCATCCTTGTGGAAAAGCTCCATGGCCGATTTGGCGCGGTAATACAAAGCATTCACTTTAAACTCTCCGTAATTTACCTCATCAGAGGCGAGAAAATCTTCGAATCCTTTTCGGGCAGGCTCGTAATGGCTCTTTTCCATCAATGCCAGGGCATCATAGTACGGGAGCAAATCCGAACGGTATTTCTCCGTTTGCTGAGCAAAAAAAGAGCTGAAAAAGAGACTAAAAAAAACAGTGAGCAGACCTGTTGCCGGCGATACCTTTGGCATAATGGAGTAGTCAGTTTAGGACAAGTAAAGGTAAGGTCGTATAGCAGGTTTTATGAGGGTTTAAGGGCTAAAGTTTTGAACTCGCAAATGTGAAGAATAGCCCGTGGCTTCACACACTGAATGAGCCTATAAACGGCAAAGTACACGTCAAATTATTTTAGCTTTACCCAAAATTCAATTGCATGGCTTTAGATACCATCGTCGAAATAAAGGATGCCAAGATTTTTCAAGGTGACCATTTGGTCTTGTCTGACGTTAATATTCAGCTGGATAAGGGCGATTTCGTCTACCTCATAGGGAAGACCGGTACAGGAAAGAGCAGTCTGCTCAAGACTCTTTACGGAGCGCTTCCGCTGAAAGAAGGCGAGGGCTTTGTTGGTGATTTTGATTTGAAAAAGCTGAAGCGAAGTCAGGTGCCATACCTGCGGCGAAAGCTCGGAATCGTTTTTCAGGATTTTGAACTTTTAACAGATCGCTCGGTAAATGACAATCTACTTTTTGTGCTAAAGGCCACCGGCTGGAAAAATAAAACGGAGATGAAGGATCGCATGCAGGAGGTGCTCGAAAAAGTAGGCCTCGGCACGAAGGGCTATAAAATGCCGCACGAATTATCGGGCGGTGAGCAGCAACGCGTAGCCATTGCACGCGCACTGCTCAATGACCCGGACCTCATCCTCGCAGATGAGCCTACGGGAAACCTCGACCCCAATACCACCGAAGAGATCTTGAATTTATTGAATACTATCTCAAAATCGGGGAGAGCTGTATTGATGGCTACGCACGATTACGTTCACATGAAGAAGTTTTCTTCCAGAGTCATTCGATGTGAGGGAAATTCAGTGACAGAGGAAACAGCTACTGCATCAAGTCTATAATCTTTTTGGCTTGCGCCGAATTCGAGTAATGTTTTCGCAAAAACTCGTGTCGGTCTTTTATGGAGGCTTCCGCCAACGGGTTTTCCAATGCATTAGCTACAGCCTTTCGGAAAGCCGTGGCCGTTTCAGCCAAAGTGACCCAACTCTTTAAACCCGTATTGGCTACCATTGCCTTATTGGCTATTACCTCCTTATTGCTTTGCAGCGAATGCAGCAGTTTCAACTTAAATCCCGTAGCCTGAAAAGCAGGAAGCACATGCACTCCCGCTCCCTGAGAAAGCTCCATCATCTCGTCTTCACTCGGGTTGAGGTTAAAGCTTATTCCGGGGTTGGAATGATCTAAGGTGGAGAGGTCATTTTCTGAACCCTTTCCCGCCACAACCAATGGAATTTCCAACCGATTAAAAACCTCTTCTAGTAAAAATTTGACGGCCTCGAGGTTTTCAGCTACTTCCAAATTTCCATGATAAAAGGCGTAATCACCATGCGTTGAATCGCTCTTCGTTTGCTCCCGATGGAATGGATAGATCAGTGTTGATTTCCCGTATTTCTTTTCGAAATAAGCATGATCACTCTCACTGATGGACAATATCGATTGGCAATTAGCAACAACCTTCTCGAATGCCCTGAGCTTTTTTGACTCTGCTTTAAAATACTGTTTGCGAAAAACGCTCTTCTCTGATCTTGCCAAACGTTTGTAATAATCGTGCTCGACATTATGAGCGCGCACCATCTTAAAGCGATCTTTGAGTCTAGCTTCGTCAAGCCAAGCGCAGGTATGCAGCCCTTCGAACAATATCGGCCAATCGTCTGAAAGTAAATTGTCGAGCAGTTCCTGACTCTTTCTGGTTTTCACAATGAAAGGCACTTTGGAAAGCAGGGCGCCCGCACTGAGTTTTCGATCGTAATAAATCACCTCAACTCCCGGAAGGGACTTTTCAGCAGCGTTCCGCCGTCCATAGTCAAAGCAATGGAGCTTCACCTTGAGGCCTTCATCGGTAAAAGCTTTGATCTTGTAATAGACATCAATCACGCCCCCGTAATCCGGTGGAAAGGGAACATCAAAAGAAACGATATGAACGCCCTTTTCGGTCATTTCAATTTGTCCATTTTCTCCAAAATTGGTATAAATTCATTTTCCCAAGAAAGCCGTTTTCGCATCAATGAGGCGTTCTCTTTCAGGCGCTTCAATTCGCTTGACTTATCAATGAGGCCGTTTACCGCTTCGGCAATTTTTTCGGGCGTGACCTCAGAAACTACTAAACCAATGTCATGCTCTCTTACAAACTTCGAAACTTCCGGTAAATCAGAAGTGATCATCGGCAAACCCGCCATGGCGTAATCGAAGATTTTGTTCGGTAAACTGAATTTATAGTTCAAGTTATCACTCTTGTCCAAGGAGAAACCGATGTCGGCTGCAAAAGTATAGCGCATCATTTCTTCATACGGCATTTTCTCAAAAAAGCGCACCTTTTCATCTAATTGATAATGTGCTGCCAGTCGCTTCAGTTCCGGCAATGCATCACCACCACCTATAATAAGAAGATCGGCTTTCTCAATAAGTTTCATCGACTCAATCAGCTCCTCCCCTCCCCGATTCATGTTGATTCCACCTCCTTGAAGCAGGAGCAAATAGCGATTGGGATCGAAGCCCAAATCCATTTTTCCAACTGAAGGTATTGCAGCGGCCTTCATCGGGATATTTCTTACGGTGAGTACTTCCGAAAGATCATAATCTTGTTTGAGCCTTTCGGCTATCGAGGGACTAACGGTGATGACTAAATTGGCTCGCTTGATACAAAGGCGTTCAAAAAACTGCCACACCCGCTTTACGAAAGGCTTGTTCTGAATTTCAGGCACTTCGGTAAAATACTCATGCGAATCGTAAATCAGGGGCTTGTTTCTGAGGAGGGATACCAACCAATTGGCGGGAAGGGTGTCCAAGTCATTTACCCATAAGACATCTGCTTTGGAGAAGAGTGTCTTAAAAAAGAGGTGAACATTCAATGAGGTGTAAAAAAGCGCACCACGATTAAAAGGAAGACGTTTTCTGGAGATGAGGTAAGGACGATCAAGAGGCAAACTATCTTCTCGCAGTCGCCCGATTAAGAAAATATCGTATCCGGCTTGCCAAAGCATTTCACATTGCTTGCGCACTCTTTGGTCTGTAGCCAAGTCATTGCTAACCGATACGATTACTCGTCTTTTCACTTTGCCAAAAGTAGTGATTCGCTCGAATGGGATTTCAGGTTAATTTTGTGCCAAACTTTGCCCGCATGGAGATTTTGGAAAATGCCTCTCTCAAATCCTACAATACTTTTGGAATCGATGCCAAAGCAGCCAAGTTGGTGCGCTTTTCTTCGGTGAAAGATTTGAAAGAGATATTCGCTAATGACGAGCTAAGATCACTGTCAAGGCTGATTTTGGGAGGCGGCAGCAATCTATTGCTGACATCGGATTTCGAGGGCCTTGTTTTAAAAAACGAAATACCCGGGATAGACCTCCTCCGCGAAGACGAAAAACACCTCTACGTAAGATCAGGTGCAGGTGAAAACTGGCACGATTTCGTGGTTTACTGCATTGAGCAAGGATGGGCAGGGTTGGAAAACCTATCCTTGATTCCCGGCAATGTTGGTGCAAGTCCCATGCAAAATATCGGCGCCTATGGAGTGGAAGTAAAAGACCGGTTTTACGAATTGGAAGCTTTCAATTTAGAAACGCATGAAACGGAAGTCTTTGATGCCGAAGCCTGTCAATTCGGATACCGTGAAAGTGTTTTTAAGCGCAAATTGAAGGACAAGTACATCATCACTTCGGTAACCTTTCGTTTGCTCAAAGAACCCGAACTGAATACCTCATACGGGGCCATCCAAGGAGAGCTGAATTCGCTTGGAATTCACCATCCCACCATTGCTGATGTGAGTCGGGCCGTGATTAATATCCGCAGCTCAAAGCTTCCGGACCCAAAGGTCATTGGCAATGCAGGAAGCTTTTTTAAAAATCCGATAGTATCAGAGGAGGTTTATAAAAAGCTGGTTGACGAGAATCCTTCGATGCCTTTTTATCCCGCTCCCGAAGGACAATATAAGCTTGCAGCAGGCTGGCTCATCGAAAAATCGGGATGGAAAGGATTTCTCCGCGAAAACCACGGTGTTCATGCCAAACAAGCCTTGGTATTGGTTAATCACGGCGGCGCTACGGGAAAAGAACTTTACGATCTCTCAACTGAGATTTTGGAAGATGTAAAGAAGAAATTCGGGGTGGAATTGGAGCGAGAAGTGAATATCATCTAGGACCTTTTAGAAAAACCCTTTCCCCTTCCATGATCAAAATACCTTCAAGTTGGTGACGCTATTTAAATGAATTGTGTCAAAAATTGTGACGCAATTAAGAGTTGATCTAAAAGGAATTGCACACGTATTCAAGTGAGCAAATTAAGAAATTGACTTACTTGGCAGCCTCTTTTTTCGCGGAGTCTGAATCATTATCAGTATTGGCTTCGCTTTCAACTTTCGCTGAATCTTCGGGCGCGGTTTTCTGTTTTTCAGCGGAAGCTTCTTCCTCGTTTGATTCAGTTGACTCTTCAGACTTCGCCTCTTCTTCTTTTACCAAAAGACCTTTGGATAGCAAGAGGTTGAACCACTTGATCATCTTTTTGATGTCTGAGGGATAAACGCGATCCTCGTCGTGCTCGGGGAAAATGCGGAAAAGATATTCGCGCAAAGCATCATCATCTTTGAAGTCGACCTCCACTTCTTTCCCACCCGATTGCTCACGCATCTTCTCAAAGATATTTGCCAGAGGCTCATCACCATCGAGGGTATAAATGGAAATATCACTCAGGGTACTCACGCGCTGGGTCTGACCCACCACCATCTTCTTGCCGTCATTCAACGAGGTAACTACCACTCCACCGCGTGACTGATTTAAAATTTTGAAGAGGCCGGGTTTTCCCGCGATTGACAATATTTGAGATAAATCCATTTTGACTTTTTGAAGGGCGCAAAGCTAAAGAATTACTTTTCAATCATCAATTTCGATTGAAGTAATTGCCCGTCTTCTTTGAGGGCTTTCACAATGTAAATTCCATCCGCCAATTCACGAAGGGAAATGTGAATGGTTCCGCCTCCGTTTCCTTGGAGGTTGATCGATTTCACCAGCCTTCCCGAAAGGTCATACAATTCCAGCGCATTCAAGTCGCCGCGATCGTTCAGAATATTCAAATCTCCGGCTGTCGGATTCGGATAGATTTTGATAGTTCCATTTGTCGCAAGAAATTCAGATGACGTTACGCCAAATGGCTCGGTCAGTGCAGCAAAGCCGTTTAGCTTGCCATGACCCCAATAAAAATTGGGAAGCGCACCGGTAAATTCATCGGCAAGCGCATTTTCTACAATGGCAGTCTTCACATCGGCATAGGTCGCTTCGGGATCACGATCGAAATAAAGTGCCGACACACCTGCCACTACAGGGGAAGCCATGGAAGTTCCTCCGTTTCGATAATGCCATCCACCTTCAGCCACCCTGTCTGGTGTACCTGCTATTAACGAGGCCAGATTTTCTAAACGGCCTGCACTCAGCGTAATGCTTCCCGTAGCTGCAATGTCCGGTTTTTGACGATTGTCTCTTGTGGGTCCTTGACTTGAATTGGCCGAAATGGTTTGAGGAATAAGATTGGGTAATGTAGTAATCTCACCTAATACATTCACATATTCATTGCGATTCACATAGTTAGCTACTGTAATGACCTTATCGGAACAATTCCAAGAATCAACTATCGTTTTGAATTTATCGGGCATTTGGTAATTGACCATATCAACAAATTGACCGACATCAGGCAGGTCTTGACTTTCAATGACTGAGGTACCAAAAGGCCCATAACTCCAGACATCAAAAGTTCCCCCGCCGGTTGTAGCAAATCGAAATTTGTATTGATCACTAAAAGCTTCACGAACCGAAACCTGGAGTTGGTACTGATTGCCTCTCTGCCCGCACCATGTTTCAACTATTCCCAAAATATTTCCCCCTTGAAAAATGGTGTCAATGATTGCCCCTCCCAAATTTTCAGCGACTGTTCTCCACTGGGCATAGCCTTCAAAGGAGTATTCAGGTTCAGCCAGATCGGCACCAACCGAATAGGATGTCTGGAAAAAATCGGCCGAATCGGCCCATAGCTCAAAGAAAACGGCTGGTTCCCCTAAGGCGGAAGAAGTATTGTACGAGAACCAAGTGAAAGCAGTATCGGTCTCAGGAACCTCGTATGCCAAGTGGTAAGGATCAAAACCATTACTGTTTCCGGCAGCTGAAACCATCGATCTGCCGGGCTGCTCTTCTAAAAGTTGATCGATGAATAAAGCCGGGGCATCTAAACCATCGTGTGACCCGTAATAATCACCCAGACTGGCGTTTACCACTGCCGGTTTTCCCAATTCATCTGCCTTGGTAAAGATATAGTCGACCGCATCTGCGATGGATGCTTTCCAGTTTTCAAAGGAAAAGTCTGACGACACAACGATAATATCGGCGAGGGGCGCTACTCCCACGAAGTTTCCCGTGGCATTGGCATTTCCAAACGCAACACCACCTACGGTAGAACCGTGACCAAAAAACTGTGACTGATCATCGTGACCGTCGATATCCTGATTAATATCTTCCGCATTCCATTCCTGCCCGTAGCCATAAGGTTCGGGCACTCTAAAGGGATCTGTTTCTTCCTGTGTATGATCCCAAAGTGCAATCACTCTGGTCGTTCCATCATCGTTTTGAAAATCGGGGTGATCCAATTCCAGTCCGGAATCGATGATACCGATGATTACATCTTCTCCCAAATAGGCTTGTGGCAGCGGCTCGGCACCTGCATGTATGGGGTGAATATTATTATTTGTGATCATCACGTCTGCCAACATCTGAGGCTTCGACAATGAAAATTCGATAAAGTCGATGTACTCGGCCGTTCTCAGTCCTTCCAAATCCGAGGCAGAAATCCTCACTGAAGCGATGTTGCCAACAATTCCTTTAATTGCCCCGTCATTCTCCCGAACGTAACTTGTGATTTGTGCCAGGTCACCGCGTAGATATAGGTGAACTTCTTCGGTTGGCTCCATTGTGTTGAGGGCTGCTCGTAATTCCAAATTGAAATTATCGCGCTTCTGCGCTTGCAGCGAGAGGGAAACAAAAACGAATGAAAGTAGAAGGTATCTCATAAAAACATCAATTGAGTCTAAAGATATTTATAGTCGGGTAAATCAAATAAAGTCAAGATTTTTCTTTCTTGGATCGCTAAATGGATCACTATGTGCTCCAATCCGTTGGTCATGATCACATAAGGTGATTCAATGGCACTATTGTAACGCGCGACTTGGTAGAAGGTTTCCTGATCTACCTTCACTGACGGAGCCTTGCATTCGATGAGAACCAGAGGTTTACCTTCACGGTTCAAAAACAAGGCATCCGTCCGGCCGAATCGCTGATTGTGTTTTACTCCGGTTTCCAGCTTCAGCAGTCCTGCAGGAAAGTTTTTTTCTTCGATCAGAAACATTATTATGTGCTGCCTCACCCATTCCTCCGGCGTTAATACCAGCCGTTTCTTTCGTATCGGGTCGAGTATTTTATACTTTTCGCCTTCCTTAAAAATTTTAAAAGGATACGGTGGCAGATTAAGCGCTTGCATCAAACAAACATAACATGAAAACGAAGAAAGAAATAGTACAAAATTGGCTTCCCAGATATACGGGAGTCGCTTTGGAAGATTTCCGTGAGTATATATTGCTCACCAATTTTGACGACTACGTAGAGCGGTTTGCACAGATACAAGGTGTGAAAGTACAAGGATTGGACAAAGCCATGCCGAGCGCACATAGTGCCAACTTGAGCATCATAAATTTCGGGATGGGTAGTGCTAATGCCGCAACCATAATGGACCTTTTAAGCGCCATAAAACCAAAGGCCGTTCTGTTTTTGGGAAAATGCGGCGGCTTGAAAAAGAAAAATGCCGTGGGAGATTTTATTCTGCCAATTGCAGCCATTCGCGGCGAGGGTACCAGCCATGACTATCTGCCGAAAGAAGTTCCTGCTCTGCCATCATTTATGCTTCAGCGAGCCATATCCTCTACCATCAGAGATATGGGCCACGACTACTGGACGGGAACAGTCTATACCACCAATCGCCGGGTGTGGGAGCACGATGATAAGTTCAAAAAGTATTTAAGAAAAACGCGATCAATGGCCATTGACATGGAAACGGCTACTATTTTTGTAGCCGGATTTCACAATAAGATTCCAACGGGTGCATTTTTGCTCGTTACCGATCAACCCATGGTTCCCGAGGGAGTGAAAACCATAGCCAGCGATATGAGCGTGAGCAAATCTTTCGTGGACACCCATGTCAAACTTGGGATTGGAGCCATGAAAGAAATTGCCTCCGAAGGACGTTCGGTAAAACACTTAAAATTTTAAATGAGCTTTAGCAAAATAATGACCTCGCTCCGCAAGAAGGAGTACTCGCCTTTGTACTTTTTCGATGGAGACGAACCTTTTTACATCGATAAATTGATTGACTACATTCAAGGAAACATCTTGGATGAAGCCGAACGCGAATTCAACCAATCGGTTTATTACGGAAGAGACATTTCGCCCGAGGATTTGATTCCTGTTGTAAAACGATTTCCGATGATGGCCGAGTATCAGGTGATTATTGTCAAAGAAGCGCAAAATTGGAAAGATTTGTCGGCGCTTCAATCCTTATTGGAAAACCCTGTGCCCACCACGATTTTGGCGATTACCTACAAAGGCAAAAAGCTAGACGGACGAAGTAGCTTAGCCAAGCAAATAAAAAAGAAGGCCACCTATTTCACCAGCTCAAAACTGCGAGATACCGAGGTAGCCTCATGGCTAAACGATCACTGCAAACTACTGAAATTGGATATTGACCCGCGTGCGATCGTACTTTTAAGCGAACACATCGGAGCGGATTTGGTAAGCTTGGATAAAGCTTTGGAAAGATTAAAGCTCGTGACCATCGGCGAGAAAATCACCGCCGATCATATTGAGGAGCACATTGGCATCAGCAAGGACTTCAACATCTTTGAACTGCAAAAAGCCATTGGAAATAAAGACAATGCCAGGGCTATTTATATCGCAAATTACTTCGCGAACAACGAGAAAGAGCACCATCTGATTCCGATCACATATGGCTTGTATCGGTACTTTACTCAACTCATTCGTTACCATAGAGCCGAAAATCATACCGATAACCAAATGCTGGCGAGGGCAATGGGTGTGAACCCCTACTTTGTGAAAGATTACAAACAGGCAGCGGTAAACTACCCCAGACCCAAGTTGATGAAAGTGATGGAAATCCTACACGACATCGATTTAAAAATAAAAGGGCTGGGAAATGCTTCTGCTCGGCACAAAGAGCTAATGAATGAAATGGTAGCGCGAATACTCAGGGCCTGATTGAAAAGAGTAATACTTGGAATCCAAGCGAGCCAAATCTGACCGTACGCGATAGGTTTCACCTAGAATCACAATGATTACCTTTGCCGACTTTAAAATACATATTCGATCGAATGTTGAAACCTACCGGACTATACCTCTTATTCGTTTTTACGCTTCTCTCATTGTTTGCAAACTCTCAAACCGGTACCATCCGGGGTTTTATCTATGAGGAAGAAACGGGAGAAGCCGTAATTTTCACCAATGTTTATCTCGAAGGAACGACGATGGGGGCTTCAACGGATGTAAACGGGTATTTTTCGATTACGCCAATTCCCGAAGGTCAATACACGCTGATGGTGACCTACCTTGGATACGATACACTGAAAAAGTCAGTAACGGTGGAAGCCGGAAAAATTCAAACTGAAAAACTCTTTCTGAAAAAGTCCAGCATCCAGATGCAAGCGGTTGAAATTTCTGCTGAAAAGCAAGAAAGGCAGACCAACGTTACGATGTCAGTAACTAAGGCCACACCAAAAGAAATTAAACAGATACCCACGATAGGTGCTACAGCCGACTTGGCTCAGTACCTACAGGTTCTTCCGGGGGTAATTTTCACGGGTGATCAAGGTGGCCAACTATACATTCGCGGAGGATCACCGATTCAGAATAAAGTGCTGCTTGACGGAGCCACCATTTTCAACCCCTTCCACAGTATTGGGCTCTTTTCAGTTTTTGACACCGAAGTGATTAAAAATGCCGATATCTACACGGGAGGATTCGGTGCTGAATACGGAGGAAGGATTTCCTCTATTATGGATATCACCACACGTGACGGAAATAAGAGAAGAATTTCAGGAAAGGTTGGCCTGAGCACCTTTGCTGCCAACGCCTTGATTGAAGGTCCGCTAAAAAGACAAACCAACGAGGGAGAGTCCTCTTCTTCATTTATTCTCTCTGCAAAGCACTCTTACTTAGATCAGTCTTCTCAACTGTTTTACGAGTACATCGATGAGGACGGTCTTCCATTCAGCTTTACCGACCTCTACGGAAAAGTGTCCTTTAACACATCAAGCGGGAGTAAGTTCAATTTGTTCGGTTTTAGCTTCAATGATCAAGTAACGTTTCAGGAAACGAGTAATCTCAATTGGAACTCTTTTGGCGGAGGTGGAGATTTTATCCTCGTACCTAGCTCTACTGCAGCCCTTTTAGAAGGTGGTTTGAACTTTAGCAGTTATGATATTACTTTAGAGGAAAGAGTCAATCGCACCAATCCGGTTGGCGGCGAGAATGCTGATGACGAAGTATTACTCCAACCTCGAACCAGCGGTGTGACGAGCTTTAATTTCTTCCTCGACTTTAAGTACTTTTTCGGCGATGATGATTTAAAATACGGAATTGATATCTCCGGTTTCGGAACTGAATTGGCTTTTTTCAACCCGCTCGGTCAGGAAGTAGAGCAGAACGCCAATAACACCGAGCTTGCGGGGTACGTGTCGTACAAAAAGAAACTAAATAACTTAATTCTCGATGGTGGATTCAGACTCCAATACTATGCTTCAATACGCACCCTGCGACCCGAACCACGGCTGGGTATAAAGTACAACCTGAGCGAAAACTTGCGCTTGAAAGGTGCATTCGGAATGTTTTCACAAAATATTATCTCGGCTAACTCTGACCGCGATGTAGTCAACCTTTTTTATGGATTTTTGGTAGGGCCCGAAGACCTTCAGAATGAAATTACGCTCGAGGACGGATCGACAAGAGAAGTAAAAAACCCACTTCAAACAGCTATTCATTACATCGCAGGAATCGAGTACGACGTAACCAACCGCATTTCGATAAATCTTGAAGGTTACTACAAAGACTTTACCCAACTTACCAATATCAACCGAAACAAAATATTCAGTAGTCGAACCACTGACCCAACCGTTCCTGAGATTCTCAAAAACGATTTTGTCGTTGAAACGGGAAGTGCCATTGGTGCAGACCTTACCATAGGATATGAAAGCCGGAAGCTCTATATCTGGACAGTCTTTTCGGCAGCTAATGTAGATCGGTGGGATGGCGTGCGCACCTACGACCCCATTTTTGACCGAAACTACAATGTAAACTTAGTCGCTTCTTATCGCTTTGGAGAAGGATTAGATTGGGAAATAAACGGACGTTGGAACTACGGAAGTGGATTTCCGTTTACTCAAAATCAGGGTTTTTACCTTGGAGAAAACTTCAATGACGGCCTGAACACTGACATCACACAGACCAACAGTGACGAAGCGACAATTCAATATGCCGGTTTAAATGAAGGAAGACTTCCCGATTACCACAGGCTGGATTTAACGCTGAAAAAGACCTTTACATTTTCTGAAAATTCCAGTTTAGAAACGAGTCTGAGCGTGACAAATGCTTACGATCGAGAAAACATCTTTTTTGTAGATCGGGTGTCAGGAGAGCGTGTAAACCAGCTTCCCATATTGCCGAGTTTCGGAATGTTATACTCCTTTTGATCGTCTTATCCGTCTGATAATATTCAACATGGATCCGAGCTGATATTTTTTTGTAGAAGTGGAAATCTTAACCTTGCAGCCCGCTCATTTTTGTTACTTTTGTTTCCCGTAGTTACATTATTTAAATATCGGCGCTCATGGGTCACAAGACCAAATATATCTTTGTAACTGGCGGGGTTACATCTTCTTTAGGAAAAGGAATTATATCAGCTTCACTGGCCAAGTTACTTCAAGGAAGAGGTTACACGGTTACGATTCAGAAGCTTGATCCTTACATCAATATAGACCCGGGCACCCTGAACCCTTATGAACATGGTGAGTGTTTCGTGACCGAGGATGGCGCCGAGACGGATTTGGATTTGGGTCATTACGAGCGCTTTCTCAACACCAATACCTCTCAAGCGAACAATATCACAACAGGGCGGATTTATCAAAATGTGATAAACAGGGAAAGGAAAGGTGATTTTTTGGGGAAAACCGTTCAGGTAATCCCCCATATTACTGACGAAATAAAACACAGCATTCAAATATTGGGTAACGAAAATGACTATGATTTTGTCATTACCGAAATTGGCGGTACCGTGGGTGATATTGAATCACTGCCCTATGTGGAAGCCGTGAGGCAGCTAAAATGGGAAATGGGTAATGACTGCGTGGTCATTCACCTAACCCTCGTGCCTTATTTGGCAGCAGCGGGAGAGCTCAAAACCAAACCCACCCAGCACAGTGTCAAAGCCTTGCTGGAGTTAGGGGTTCAACCCGATATTCTGGTGTGCCGTACGGAGCATGAATTAACCGACGACTTACGCCAGAAAATTGCTCAGTTCTGCAACGTAGCTCCCAACGCCGTTATCGAATCTATCGATGCCCAAACCATCTACGACGTTCCGCTATTGATGGAAGAGGAGGAGCTGGATTGTGTAGTGTTAGAAAAATTGGGATTGGAGAGAGACCCGAATGGAGCCGATCTGACCCAGTGGCGACATTTTTTAAAACAACATAAAAATCCAACCACCAAAGTTAAAATCGGATTGGTAGGAAAGTATATTGAACTAAAAGATGCCTACAAATCCATTGTTGAAGCCTTTATACATGCTGGGGCTGAAAACGGTGCCCGGGTGGAATTGGTATGGCTGCACAGTGAAGAAATTGACACTGAAAATGTCGCGTCACGACTTAAAGGATTACAAGGTTTATTGGTAGCACCTGGTTTTGGCGAACGAGGGATCGATGGTAAAATAGATGCCATACAGTACGCCCGCGAAAACAATTTACCCTTTCTGGGAATTTGTTTGGGAATGCAATGTGCTGTCATCGAATTTGCTAAAAATGTGCTCGGTTTAAAGAATGCGCACACTACGGAGATTGATGAGCATACAACTGACCCTGTTATTGATTTGATGGAGGATCAGAAAAACCTCGAGTCCAAAGGTGGAACCATGCGTTTGGGATCTTACAAATGCAAAGTAAAACCCGATTCATTGGCCTACCACGTATATGGGAGCGAAGAGATTTCTGAACGGCACCGCCACCGCTACGAGTTCAACAATAAGTACCTGAAGGACTATGAAGCAAACGGAATGATTCCTTCGGGCATAAACCCCGACACCAATTTGGTGGAAATCGTAGAAATACCCGATCATCCGTGGTTTGTTGGTGTACAATTTCACCCTGAGTACAAAAGCACCGTAGCCTCACCGCATGCCCTCTTTGTAGGCTTTGTGAAGGCTGCAGTAGAATCACTGAAGGTTTTAGAAAAGGCTTAATCACCCCCTTCCCGTCTTTCTCTTGTCACCTCCGTTTAAGGGGTTATCTTTGTCGCCTTAAATATTTTTGAATGGATAAGAATTCCGTTATCGGATTGGTATTGATCGCCATACTCTTAGTTGGCTACTCTATATTCACCCAACCAACAGAAGAAGAATTGGCCGCTGATCAACGTGTGGCCGATAGTCTTGCTGCCCTTCAGGCCGAAGAAGATGCGCTAAATGAAGCTGACGCTTCTGAGTCAAAGAATTTTTCAGAAGAGATTGAAACACCGATTCAAGACTCAGCTGCCGCAGCTCAGATAGATTCAGAACTCAAAGCGCGGTACGGAGTTTTGGCAGAAGCCTCCACGGGCGAAGAAGAAAAAATCGTTGTGACAACGGATCTTCTGGAAATAACATTTAGCAATAAAGGCGGAATTCCAGTAAAAGCCAATCTGCTCAATTACACTACCTACGATTCGATGCCATTGATCCTCTTTGATGAGGAGACTGCTAAAATGGGCTACGAGTTTACCTACCCCTCATTGGGAAATCTGAATACCTCTGACTTCTACTTCAGCACGAGCGGTGGCGGCAAAAAAGTGTCCGGCGATAATTCCGAGCAAATCACCTTTACCTTGGAAATGGAAGGAGGTCGAAGAATAGAAAACACCTACACCATTCCCGGAAACTCCTACGACATTGGTATGGAGACCCGATTTGTCGATGTCGACGGAGTCGTTACCTCTCCAAAGCTCATTTGGGAAATGAGCGCCAGACATAATGAAAAGGGAATTGAGATAGAGCGAAACAACTCCACGATTTTCTATAAGGCGGAAGGCGAAGGTCGAGATTACCTCTCTGAAACAGGCGATGACGATGACCTGATTGATGACGAACAACTCCAATGGGTTGCGTTTAAGCAGCACTTCTTCTCAGCCATTTTGATTGCTAACGGAACCTTCAACAAAGGTGTTTCGCTCGCATCAAAACCTTATGAAAAAGAAGAAGATGGCGGTACGAGCGAGTTCACTCAATATTACCGAGCAGAGCTTCCCGTCGATCCTGCCTCAGCATCTACCGTTTTCACGGCTCAATATTACATGGGACCCAACGATTACAAAGTTTTGAAAAACTATGGAATGGAGCTCGACAAGGTTATCAATCTCGGTTGGGGAATCTTCGGGTGGGTCAATAAATGGGTAGTCATTCCAATTTTTGATTGGCTGGAAACCACCGGTCTTTCTTACGGAATTATCATTCTTATTTTAACGGTTGTCATAAAATTAGTGCTGTCTCCGCTTACTTTCAAAAACTACATGAGCAGCGCCAAGATGCGTGTAATCAAGCCTGAGGTAGATGAGATAAATGAGAAGTACAAAGATGCTGATCCCATGAAAAAGCAGCAGGCTACCATGGAACTGTACCGCAAAACAGGGGTGAACCCTTTCTCCGGGTGTATTCCAATGGTTATTCAGTTGCCTATTCTATATGCCATGTTCCGCTTCTTCCCGTCCAGCATTCAGTTGCGTCATGAGAGCTTCTTGTGGGCGGATGATTTATCGGCTTATGACAGCATAGCCTCGCTACCTTTTACCATTCCTTTTTACGGCGATCACGTCAGCCTTTTCACCATCCTCATGGCGGTGAGTATGTTCTTTTACACGATATACAATACCAACCAAATGCCCCAGCAAAACCAACCGGGCATGCCAAACATGAAGGTGATCATGTACATTTTCCCGTTCATGATGCTCTTCTTCTTCAATAGTTTTGCATCGGGATTGAGCTACTACTATTTCCTTGCAAACGTGTTTTCAATCGCCCAAATGTTGGTGATTAAAAATGTTTTTATCGACGAAGAAAAAATCCACGCTAAAATTCAGGAGAACAAGAAGAAAAAAGCCAATAAGGGCAAATCTCGTTTTCAAAAAAAGCTGGAAGAAATGGCGAAACAACGAGGAATTAACCCGAATTCATGAGATACCTGATTCCGTTCATTGCCACACTGCTTTTTGCAGTTTCCTGCAATTCAAAAAAAGCAACCACCACAACTGAAGTTACTACTCCGCCTGACACCGTAGTGGTCGTAATGGAATCAGAGGCGCCCAAAGACTCTTTGGCTGTCTATTTTGAAAAGACACCGTGCTTTGGCAGATGTCCTGTCTTCAAGATTAAAGTGTATCAAAGTGGTTTCGCCACCTACGAGGGTTTGAATTTTTCCGAGAAAATGGGCTTGTTTTCGTATCGCTTCACTGATACCGACTTGGAAAAAATATTCACGATGGCCAAGGAAATCGGCTATTTTGACCTTGAGTCAGAGTACAATGATCCGCGGGTAACGGACTTGCCTTCGGTTATTTCTGAGATTAGCCTGAATGACGAATCTCATCGTATAAAAGCGCGGAAAGGCGTTCCGCAAGAGCTCAAAGACTTTCATGAAAATTTGGGTGTAATGCTCAATGAGCGAGATTGGAAACCCTATTCTTTGCGTTAGGCAATCACCGCAGCAAAGTAATAGTAGATCAAAACCCCACAGTAAACCAGCTTAAGCCCGGTTCCCAGAAGAAAACCTAAGAAGGAGCCGGTCGCACTTTTCACGGCCTTTTTAAATTCTTTCCTATTTGCCATGATCTCTCCGATCAAGGCCCCGGCAAAAGGTCCGATAATCAAGCCTATGGGTGGAAAAAATAATCCGGCGACCAAACCAACGGTTGAACCTGTTACACCCGCTTTGGTGCCACCAAATTTTTTGGTGCCCCAAATCGGTATGAAGTAGTCCAAGATTGAAATCACAATCATAATTGCCGCCGTCACCAACAGAAATGTCGCAGAGTATTCAGCATACTCAGTAAAGTGAAGAATAAGAATCCCAACCCACGAGAGAACGGGGCCCGGTAAAACAGGAAGGACGGAACCTAGTAAACCGATTAACAAAAAAAGACCACTTAGTGCGGCTAGAGCAATTTCCATTCAGTGAGGTTTGTTGCGAACTTACAAGATTCGCTTAAAAGAGCCCAAAAGACCTGTGGCTTTTTGATTTGCTAAAAATTGCGGACTTTTGCCATTTCTATATACAAACCACATGAGCATTACGGCCATCTCCCCTATAGATGGGAGATACGCATCCAAGACAGCAAGCCTCACACCCTATTTTTCAGAGTATGCCTTGATCAAATACCGCGTTCGCGTAGAAATCGAGTACTTTTTAGCCCTAAAGGATCAACCCATCCAAGCCTTAGCTAATTTCCCAAAAGAGAAGGAAAGTGAAATCCGAAAGATTTATCGTGACTTTACGGAACAGGACGCCAAAAAAGTAAAAGACTTCGAGCGGGTGACCAATCACGATGTGAAGGCTGTTGAGTATTTTATAAAAGAGCGATTCGAATCATTGGGGCTGGAGAGTTACAACGAGTTCATCCACTTCGGCTTGACTTCGCAAGATATTAACAATACGGCCGTTCCCGTTTCAATCAAGGAATGTTTTGACGAGGTATGGTTTCCATTGTTTGACGAAATTTGCGACGTACTTTCTAAGATGGCCAACGATTGGAAAGAAGTGCCCATGCTCGCCCGCACCCACGGACAGCCGGCCTCTCCTACCCGATTAGGAAAGGAAATACAAGTTTTTGTCGAAAGACTTAAAACACAAGCCGAAGGTCTGAAGACTATTCCTGTTTGCGGAAAGTTTGGCGGCGCTACCGGAAACTTTAACGCTCATTTTGTGGCCTTTCCTGAAATTGATTGGGTGGCATTCTCCAACGACTTTTTGCAAAAAAAGCTGGGCATAACCCGTTTGCAAACCACCACTCAAATTGAGCATTACGACCAATTGGCTGCGCGATTTGATGCGCTAAAGCGAATCAACACCATCCTAATCGATCTCTGTCGGGATATATGGCATTACGTGTCGCTCGATTATTTCAAGCAATCGATTAAAAAAGGAGAAGTGGGTTCATCGGCCATGCCGCACAAAGTAAACCCGATAGACTTTGAAAATGCCGAAGGAAATTTGGGACTGGCAAATGCCGTTTTGGAGCATTTGTCTTCTAAACTTCCGATTTCCAGATTACAGCGCGATTTGACCGACAGCACGGTTTTGAGAAATATTGGAATGCCATTTGGCCACAGTCTGGTAGCCCTGTCTTCGTTGAAAAAAGGATTGGGCAAACTCTTGTTAAATGAAGAATCGTTTCGAGCCGATTTAGACAAAAACTGGAGTGTGGCAGCTGAGGCTATCCAAACGGTATTGCGCAGAGAGGGATATGAAAAACCCTACGAGGCTTTGCGCGATTTGACGCGGACAAATGAAACAATCAATCGTGAGAGCCTGCACGCGTTTATTGATCGACTCGACGTTAATGATCAGGTGAAAAAGGAATTGAAAGAAATCACACCATTTAATTATCTAGGCATCCAATTGGTGCAAGAATGAAAGGATTCATTCAAATACTAAAGCTTTTAAAGAACTACAAAGCTGAAGTAGCGGGAAATCTGTTTTTCAATGTCTTGGCGACGATATTCTCTTTGTTCTCATTGGCGGCGGTAGCCCCTTTTCTTACCATTCTTTTCAGCGCTAATGAATTGACGCTTCCCGAAACCGCACCCGAATTTGGTTTCACCTCATCTGAGTTTTTGCGTTTTGCTGATTACCAAATCAGCTCATTCATTTTGGAAAATGGTCCCGAGCTGGCGTTAATTTACTTCTGCATCTTCATCGTCGTGATCTTTACGCTGAAAAACATCACACGCTTCATGACGCTCTACTTCATGGCACCGATTCGGATAGGTGTGATCAGAGACGTGCGCGAAGCGATGCACCGTAAGATATTGAGGCTCCACCTCGGCTACTACAGTGAAGAGCGAAAGGGTGACATCATTTCGCGCGTCACCTCAGATGTGAACGAAATCGAAAATTCCATCATCTCTTCCATGGAGATGGTTTTCAGAGATCCGATCCTCATTGTAACCTACTTGGCCACCATGTTTTTCATGAGTTGGAAGCTGACCATTTTTGTATTGATACTCTTGCCCATTAGTGGATTTCTCATTTCGATAATCGGTAGAAAATTAAAAGGGGCAGCACGAAGCGGTCAGTCGAAACTCGGCGAAGTACTTTCGGTATTTGAAGAATCGCTTGGTGGGCTGAGAGTGATCCAAGCCTTCAATGCTCAAGAGGCGACACATACGCGCTTTAATCAAAAAAACGAAGAGTTTTTCGGGCTGATGGTTAAGCTTTTCAGAAAACATTATTTGGGCAGTCCATTGACGGAAATTCTGAGTTCCATCACCCTGGCAATATTGATTTACTATGGTGGACAACTGGTTTTAGAGGCGGGCGAAAACGGTTTTACGGGGGAGTTCTTCATCACTTTCATTTTGATCTTCTCCCAAATCATTACCCCCGCAAAGTCTTTTAGTCAGGCTTATTTTAAAATTCAAAAAGGATTGGCATCCGTTGAGCGAGTGAACGACGTTCTCGATGCCGAAGAAAAAATTCAAGAACCCGAAAAAGCGATTGATCATCCACAATTCCTCGAAAAAGTCAGCCTACGAAATGTCGGCTTTCGCTATGGTACCGAAAAAGTATTGAGTGGTGTCAACTTGGAAATCGAAAAAGGAGAAACGGTAGCCTTGGTAGGCCCTTCAGGAGGAGGAAAAAGTACCTTGGCTAATTTGGTACCGCGCTTTTACGATGTGACAGAGGGCCAAATCACCATCGATGGAATCGACATTCGCGATATATCGCTGACTCAACTCAGGGGAATGTTTGGGGTTGTCTCTCAAGAGTCAATCCTGTTTAACGATACCATCGCCAATAATATCTTGATGTCAAAGCCCGATGCCACGCAGGAAGAGTTGATTCAGGCCGCAAAAATTGCCAATGCTTACGAGTTTATCGAGCGGCTGGAAAATGGATTTGATACGAGCGTGGGTGACGCGGGAAATAAGCTGAGCGGTGGACAAAAGCAGCGGATAAGTATAGCCAGAGCTGTTCTGAAAAATCCGCCTTTTCTCATTTTAGATGAGGCCACTTCTGCCTTGGATACGGAATCCGAAAGATTGGTACAAGATGCCATCAACAAATTAATGCAAAATCGCACCTCCTTGGTTATCGCTCACAGACTGTCCACCATTCGCCACGCTGATAAAATCGTCGTGTTGGAAGGAGGCCAAATAGTTGAAATCGGAACCCACGAGGAGTTGCTGGAAGCAGATGGTGTTTACTATCGGTTGCATCAAATGCAAACCTTTCAATAGAAATTACTCCGACGCAGATTTTCGAGACATTTTTTCTGCCTCTTTTTCTTGATTAAACTCCACGGCATCTTCACGGTACTTCACGAAGAAATTAATCCAAATAGCTCTGGAAAAACGATAGATCAAAGGCAGGAGCAAAACGAGCAAAATGACTCCCAAGCTAAGAAAGAGAAATCCATCGTCGAAGAAATCAAAATTCATAAAACCGAGAGCATCAAAAACCGTAAGTGCAACGTATAGCGCTACCCATATTGCCACCGTCAAGGCATAACTCACGTAAGCCGCTCCAAAATAAAACCCAGGTTCCCGCTCAAAATTTTCACCGCAAACCGGACATTTTCTGTTCAATTCGGTGAAGCCTTTTGCGTATGTCGCTTTTTGCTGAAATAGCTTTCCTTCGTGACATCGCGGACAAGTAAATGTAAAAATGGAGTATAGTTTGCTTCCTTTCAATCCCATAAAAGGGGACAAAGATAGACAGGATGGAATGATTAATTGTGACAAATGTCTCATTACAATGATGTCACGGGTTGAAAACTTTGTTGATAATCGATTCGGCCTCCCCCCCGATTTTTGCTCAATAAGCCTTTAATTTTGTTTGATTAAAGGTTTAAATAAAAAAATAGCCTTAGTTGTATGATCACCTTATTCGGGAAGAAAAAACTCACAGAAGAAAAAGCTGCCAATATCTTTATCAATGGGATTCAGCTATTGATTGATGAGGGATTTTCGGATGTGACGGGATTGATCAATGATTCTCCTGAATTTTTGTCGCCTCCAAATTTAGACTCTGAAGACAATGGTGCTTTCACCATTATCGTTTTAGCAGGAAATCTACAGGTGCTTCCAAGCTATTTCGAGGCTGGTCAAGATCGCAGAATTACGCAGCATATTTTAGAAAAATTTGCCGAGCTCTATGAGATTGACAAGATGGGCTTGGCGAAGATGGTTAGTGAAACGCGAAAGCTTATGATGCGTAAAAACCATCCCAGCAAGAGCGTAACGAATGCTATGGCGCGCACTATTTTTTGCCGATACGACTTGAACATGTATCAGGAAAAGTATTTTAAATCCTTGGACTCACCGAATCCCATCTTTATACAGCGGCTTAAAGAGGCTATGGAGACTTTTCTTTGGAATTGGGATGCCTTGCTGGAGAAGTATAAAGTGGTTCAGGCGGGTTGATTTGCCGATTTCAGCTTAAATTTTTCATCAGCCATTTCACAAATTCCATCACCGATTGCCAATGCGGCAGTCGCTGCGGGAGACGGAGCATTGAGAACGTGAATACTGTTTTGACCGTACTCTATTCTAAAATCATCACGCGTATCGCCATCGACACTGAGCAATAAGGCTCTGACACCGGAACGCCCCGGTTTCAGGTCGTCCATTGTAAGCGAAGGAATCAACCGCTGCAAGGTTTTTAAAAACAGCTTCTTTGAAAATGCCCGACGGTATTCATTGATCCCAAATTTCATATTCTTAAAAAAGAGCTTCCATGTTCCGCCGTAGGTCAGCGCATCAAACGAATCGCGCAAGCTGAAATCCGTTTTGCCATACCCTTCCCGCTTAAAAGTGAAAACAGCATTCGGCCCACATTCTATTTCGCCATTGGTCATACGGGTAAAATGCACTCCTAAGAACGGAAAGTCCGGATTAGGTACGGGATAGATTAAGTTTTTCACCTTGTGTTTAGCCTGATCGGTGAGTTCGTAATAGTCGCCTCTGAAGCCGACTACTCTCTCTTTCAGGTCAATCTGATCTTTCTTGGCCAATCGATCGGCATGCAAGCCGGCACAGAAAACCAAATACTTTGCATTGTAGGTGGTTTTTGACGTACGTATTTCTTCATGGTCTTTATCGTTCCGAATTCCCACCACCGCTTCTCCTAAAGCCAATTTGGAGTTCGTATTTTTGGCCAATGCCAATTCCACCATCTTCTCGGTGGCTGCGCGATAATCGATTATTCCCGTGACGGGAACCCAAATTCCGGCTATTCCTTCACAGTAGGGCTCTCGCTCTTTGATCTGCTCAGCAGTGATTTTCTCTATTCCTTCGATGCCATTTTGTTTGCCGATTTCAAAAATCTTGTCCAGCATCGGTAACTCACTTTCATCCGCGGCTACTACCACCTTTCCGCAAACATCGTGGGGAATGTTATACTCTTTGGCAAAAGCCACCAGCTCCTTACGTCCTTGCACGCAGTTTCGCGCCTTAAGACTGCCCGGCTTATAGTAGAGCCCGGAGTGAATGACCCCCGAATTATTTCCTGTTTGGTGGTCTGCGAGTTCGTCTTCCTTTTCGATCAAGACGATGTTCAGATCGGGATGTCGCATTTGCATTTTGTAAAACGTTGCTGCCCCGACTATTCCGCCACCAACTATTGCCACATCATAAACCTGATCTTCGGTCATACCTGAAAAGTTTGTTGCAAAGTTAAGGGAAAGGAATAATTGCACCGCCTCGGTCAAAAATTTCAGAGATTCCTTATCGACAAAATATTCTCACCTTTGCATCAACGAAATGGCGCATTGCAATGACCATAGATGAATTTATCAGAAACGCGGTACAGGAAGACATTGGAGAGGGTGATCACACCAGTTTAGCCTGCATTTCTGCCGAAGCAGTCGGAAGAGCAAAAATGATTGTCAAAGAAAATGGTGTGGTGGCCGGCGCAGGAATAGCCGAACAAATTTTCTATTTCATAGACCCGAACCTTCAGGTAAAAATGTTGACACAGGAGGGAACAAGGGTAGAAAAAGACACCGTCATTATGACAGTGAGCGGAAAAGCTCGCAGTATTTTGATGGCAGAACGATTGGCCCTGAATTGCATACAGCGCATGTGTGGTATTGCTACACTTACACGAAATGTCGTTAACAAGCTAGAAGGGCTGGAAACTAAAATTCTCGATACGCGGAAGACTACTCCCGGTATTCGTTTCTTAGAAAAATTGGCCGTGCAAACAGGTGGAGGAGTAAATCATCGATTCGGACTGTACGACATGATGATGATTAAAGACAACCACATTGATTACGCGGGTGGTATCGAAGCTGCGATATCTTTAGCTGATGACTATCGAAGAAATCACGGGTTGAATATCAATTTGGAAATTGAAGCCCGAAACTTGCAAGAAGTTGAGAAGATTTTAAGTGTAGGGTTGATTGATCGAATCATGCTGGACAATTTTAGTTTCGACGATTTAAAAAAGGCCGTGGCATTAATTCCCGATCATATTGAAACGGAAGCAAGCGGTGGCATCACGATAAAGAATGCACGTCTATACGCCGAATGTGGAGTTGATTTCATCTCCATGGGTGCACTCACCCACAGCGTGAATAGCCTGGACATCAGCCTCAAAGCCTACTGACTTTAATTCTTTCACACACTTTTTTACCTTCGCGACCAATGGGATCAGCACTTAATGAATGGTTTGAGGAGAGAAAGCAGAGAGTCCTGAGATCAAAATGGGTACGCCAAGTTAGGGTCACGTCAAAGCGACTTATCTTGCCCGGCTTTGACGGATTGAGCCTCTATCAGGTTTTTGAATTTTTTCTTCTTGGTTTACAAGAGGGTCGAATTACCACACGCGCTTCTGCCGTTTGCTTTCGCTTCATACTTGCCATCCCTCCCCTCCTTATAGTTTTTCTGACTTTCATACCATTCGTGCCGATCGAAAATTTTCAGGAAAACATTATGAACTATCTCAATCGGGCCATGCCGGGTGATACTTTTCGATTGGTTGAAAGTACGGTGGACGATTTGGTGAATAAGAAGCAAGAAACGTTGATCAGTTTGTCATTTATACTCACTCTGTTTTTCTCAACGAATGCAGTTCAAGCCCTTCTCGATGGGTTCAGCCATAGCTACAATCTCGAAAAAAAACACAGTATTTTTCTTCAATATGCCCGATCTCTCGGAATACTGGTGGTTTTCGGGTTTTCACTTATTGTAGGGGTTTCGTTAATTACGCTTAGCGGTCCGGTGCTTGAATACATGCAGGATATCAATATCATTGGTGGGGATATCGCGGTATTCTTTATCGAATTTGCGAAATGGATCTTCATAGTCGTACTTTTTGAAATAGTTATTTCCATTCTTTACCGCGCCGGACATAGCGGTAAGTGGAGAGCTATTAACGCCGGCGCCTCCTTTGCAACGCTTGGGCTCATCATCGTATCATCATTATTTGCCTGGTACGTAAATAACTTTGGCAACTACAACAAACTTTATGGTTCTGTTGGAACCGTTTTGGTTGTTATGCTTTGGCTATACTTGAATACAATCGTACTGCTGGTAGGTTTTGAAATCAATGCCGGAATCCAGAGAGCCAAAGGCCAAAACGTGGCTGACTTAGACCCACACAAAGTCTTTGAAAAATAGTTCCGACAATATGTCACCTTACTTTGAGTGGCGTGCTATTTGCCTATGAGGAGTTGAAAAATTGAATACCCATGACGGAAAAAGATAAAGTAGAGAACTCCGATGTTGAGGAAACCCAAACCGGTCGTGATGAACAAGCGGTTGAAAATGACGTGAAGGACGGAGTTTCAGAAGACAATTCAAGCACAATAAATGAAAACGATTCCAAGGATGCTCTGACGGAATTGCAGAAAAAATATGACACGGTAAATGACAAATACTTGAGGTTGTATTCCGAATTTGAGAACTTCAGACGCCGGACGGCAAAAGAAAAGCTGGATTTGATGAACAGCGCGGGTTCGGATTTTGCTGCGGAAATTCTGCCCGTGGTTGACGATTTTGAGCGAGCTATTCAGTCAAATGAAAATAACGATGATAAAGAAGCCTTGAAAGAAGGCTTCAAATTAATCCATCACAAGCTTTTGCATTTGCTTCAAAATAAGGGTGTGAAACCAATGGATTCAATTAATAAACCTTTTGATACGGAATACCACGAGGCCATTACAAACATCCCTGCCCCTTCTGAAGATATGAAAGGCAAAGTGATCGACGTGGCTGAGAAAGGGTATTTCTTCAATGATAAAGTTCTTCGCTACGCAAAAGTGGTAGTAGGACAATAAGAATCGCAAAGACGCAGCAGATGGCGAAGAGAGATTATTACGAAGTTTTGGGCATTTCTAAAAGTGCCTCGCAGGCCGAGTTAAAAAAGGCTTACAGGAAATTGGCATTGAAATACCATCCCGACCGTAATCCAGATGATAAAGAAGCGGAAATAAAGTTTAAAGAAGCCGCTGAAGCTTACGAGGTGCTCAATAACCCCGAAAAACGACAACGCTATGATAGATTCGGACACCAAGGAGTAGGTGGAGCAGCCGGCGGCGGGTTCGGCGGCGGAATGAGCATGGATGATATTTTCTCTCAATTTGGCGATATCTTCGGTGGAGCATTCGGCGGTGGCGGAGGCTTCAGCAATGGTTTTGGCGGCGGTGGCCGCAGACGACGTAAAGGTTCAAATCTTCGTATAAAGGTAAAGTTGGATTTGGCCGAAGTGCTCAACGGAACAACCAAAAAAATCAAGGTCAATAAGCTTGTTGCTGCTGAGGGAACAACCTTCAAGACTTGTTCGACCTGCCGTGGAACAGGACAAGTAAGCCGAGTGACCAACACCATATTGGGCCAGATGCAAACCACTTCTGTTTGTCCGACTTGTCACGGAAGTGGTGAGATGGTAGATAAGAGGCCTCCCGGTTCTGACGAAAATGGCTTGGTGCGAAAAGAAGAGGTGATCAGCATTGACATTCCTGCAGGAGTTGAAGAAGGTATGCAGCTCAATGTAAGTGGCAAAGGAAATGCCGCTCCTATGGGAGGCGTGCCAGGAGACTTGCTCGTGGTGATTGAAGAAGTAGAGCACGATACCATCAAGCGAAATGGAAAAAATCTGCACTACGACCTTTATGTGAGCTTCATTGATGCGGTGCTAGGCGGAAGTGCCGAAGTACCTCTGGTCGAGGGAAAAGCCAAGATCAATATTTCAGCGGGAACGCAAAGCGGAAAATTGGTTCGCCTTAAAGGTAAAGGACTGCCGAGCGTTCAGAGCTACGGTAAAGGTGATATGCTGGTAAACATAAATGTGTGGACGCCACAAGAGCTGAGTAAGGAAGAGAAGAAAGTTCTTGAGAAATTAAAAGCCAGCGAAAATTTCCAGCCGACGGCAAATCACGATGAAAAGAACTTTTTTCAAAAGGTGAAGGATATGTTCGAATAGAGGATATCTCCTTAAAAACTTAACCGCTTTGCCCTCCGGGTAAAGCGGTTTTTCATTTAGATTTGACCGGAATAATTCTAGAGATTCAATGACAATACTCCAAGCGCAAAACATCACCAAGACTTACTCCAATCACGTAGCTCTTTCTGATGTGAGCCTTTCCGTGCCTGAAGGAAGCATCTTCGGATTGCTGGGACCCAATGGTGCGGGTAAGACCTCTCTAATCCGAATCATCAACCAAATCACCGCTCCCGACGAGGGAAAAATCATTTTTGACGGAGAAGAGCTCAAGCCTGATCATGTGCAAAAAATAGGCTATCTGCCTGAAGAGCGTGGCTTGTACAAGAAAATGAAAGTAGGTGAACAGGCCGTTTACTTGGCAAGGCTTAAAGGGATGACAAAAACCGAGGCCACAAAAAAACTAAAGGATTGGTTCGAACGGTTCGAAATTGAGAATTGGTGGAACAAGAAGGTTGAAGAGCTGTCCAAGGGAATGGCTCAAAAAGTACAGTTTATCACTACGGTACTTCATGAACCCAAATTGCTCATACTCGATGAACCTTTCAGTGGATTCGACCCGATTAATGCCAATTTAATAAAGGAAGAATTAATGAGGCTGCGCGATGAAGGAGCTACAATTATGCTCTCAACCCATAATATGGGATCAGTAGAGGAAATTTGCAGCCATATAGCCTTGATCAATAATGCCAATGTGGTGCTGGAAGGAGCCGTAAAAGACGTGCGGAACAAACACAAAGAGGGCGTTTACGATATCGTCTTTGCGGGGGATATGCTGAGCTTTACCAATTCCCTCTGGACAAACTTTGAGCTTATCAGCCATCACGAAACGGAAGAGAAATTGCGTAGTGCCCGAATAAAATTGGCGGACGGAGTGACTGTAAACGATTTATTGAAAACGGTTATACCCGTTGCTCAAATACATTCGCTGAATGAAGTAATCCCGAGCATGAATGACATTTTTATAAAAGTTGTGCAACCTAAAGCTGAAAGCGATGAGTAAGATAAGCTTGATTATAGAGCGCGAATACGTGAGTCGCGTGCGTAAGAAGTCATTTATCATCATGACTTTTTTAGGACCTATCCTGATTGGTGGGCTTCTGAGCTTGGGAGTATTTCTGGGGATGAGCGATTCCAGTATTTACAATGTACTCGTTGTAGATCTCACGGCGCCTGTCTCCACTGATAGCTCGGGTAGCGCCAAACCGATGTTTGTAGATGAGCTGAAAGAGACCTCACAAGTTCGATTTGATTATACCACTGATGGTTTGACGAATGCCGAGTTCGACTCCACGGAATACACCTTGATGCTCGTCTTACGCGAAGATATCATCACGTTTCCTGAAGCGGAAATGGTATTCAGAAAGCTTCCGAGCATGAAGGCGCGGAGCTACATTAAGTCACAAGTCGAGAGCGTAATCGAAGACAATAAGCTGATCGTCGAGTCCATCCCACGGGAAAAATTTGATGAAATCAACACGGATTTAGAAATCATCACGGTAGATGCTGAAGATGGCTCTACCTCATTTAAACAAGAGCAAGCCTTTATAGGATTTGGCTTTGCCGTCTTGATCTACTTCTTCATTTTTCTCTACGGTGTGCAGGTGATGCGCGGTGTGATGGAAGAAAAAAGCAACCGCATCGTGGAAGTTATTATCTCATCAGTTAAGCCCTTTCAGCTTATGATGGGAAAAATTGTAGGGGTAGCGCTGGTGGGGCTCACCCAATTCTTGCTCTGGGTTATTCTAACGGGAATCCTTTTTTCCGTTGCTACCTCCTTCGTAGCTCCTGAACTATCAAATGCAGCCACTATGGCCGACCAGGTTCAGGCCACCGAAGAAGTTGCGAATGAAATGTCAAAAGACGCGATGGAACAGGCCGCCATCGGCGATATGGCCGAATTGATTCTCTTCCGGGTAAATTGGCCGTTGATGATCGGCATGTTCATTTTTTATTTCTTGGGAGGATATCTCCTCTATGCCTCACTTTTTGCCGCGGTAGGTGCTGCGGTCGATAATGACACCGATACGCAACAATTCATGATGCCGATTACTATACCGTTGATTTTTGGCTTTATCGTAGCCGAATTTGCGCTGACCAATCCCGAAGGATCGGCGGTGTTTTGGTTTTCAGAAATTCCCCTCACCTCCCCCATCGTGATGATGGTGCGCGTAGCAATGGGCTTTGACAGTGGTTCTATTTGGGAACTTGGTCTTTCGATGGTTCTGCTCATCGCGGGTTTTGTTTTCTGCGTTTGGCTCGCCGGCAAAATTTATCGAGTGGGAATTCTTATGTATGGCAAAAAAGTGAGCTACAAAGAATTGGCGAAATGGTTGAGGTATTAAAGACATAAATGCCGGGCCCTGATTTTACCCCTTTGTTGAATTCGCTTCATATTCCGTTATATTTGAGTCTCTGATAAAACTGCCGATCTTGAAAATAGGTATTATCGATTTAGGAACGAATACTTTCAACCTACTCATTGCCGAGCTGGACAATAAGGGAGGGTATAAGCCGACTTATCGATCCAAGGTTGCCGTAAAACTCGGAGAAGGAAGCTTCGAAAAAAAGTATATCACCGAGGCAGCAATGCAACGTGCATTTCTCGCATTGGATGCGCAAATAGCCGCAATTAAAAACCAGTATTGCGACAAAATTCTGGCTTTTGCCACCTCGGCTGTGAGAGGTGCATCAAATGCCGAAGATTTTGTAAATAAAGTAAAGGAGCGCTTCGGCATTCAGATTCACGTGATTGACGGAGACCGAGAGGCTAGCATGATCTACAATGGAGTGCAGCTATCAGGCGCTTTAGATGTCAACAATTCCCTCATCATGGACATTGGCGGAGGGAGCACGGAATTTGTGGCTGCGAATGATCAAGAGATAATTTGGAAGCGAAGTTATGAGTTGGGTGTGAGCAGACTCTTGGAAAAATACCGACCCGAAGACCCAATCAGTAGTTCTACCTTAACTAAAATAGAAGATGCCCTGCAAAAGTCTGTAGAGGACGTTTTTGAAGTAGTCGAAAATGAAAACATAAAAATCCTTGTCGGATCATCAGGCTCTTTCGATACGTTTTCGGATGTCATTGCCCACAAGCAGGGAAACTACACTGAATCATTGCAACAAACCACTCTCGACTTTGACCGAAATGCCTTAGATCATCATTTAGATGAACTGATTCGTTCCACTCGCAAAGAAAGAGAAGCTATGAAAGGAATGGTAGCAATGCGCATAAGCATGATTGTCATGTCAGCCCTTTTCGTTCGACTCATCTTGAATAAAACCCAAATCGAAACAGTAAAGCTATCGAGATACTCGCTCAAAGAAGGAGTACTTTTCGAAGTGTTAAAAGGAAACCTATAAAATGGCATCTATTCTCATTATTGATGATGAAAGAAGCATCAGAAATACCCTTCGAGAAATTCTTGAGTTCGAAAAGTTTACGGTTGATGATGCAGAAGACGGTCCTACCGGTCTCAAAAAACTAACTGAAAGCACCTATGATGCGGTGCTCTGCGATATCAAAATGCCCAAAATGGATGGCATGGAAGTATTAGAAAAAGCCCTTGAAAAAGGGGTGGAGTCTCCCATTATTATGATTTCAGGGCATGGAAATATCGAAACTGCCGTAGAAGCGATTAAAAAAGGTGCGTATGATTTCATCGAAAAACCGCTCGACCTGAATCGCACTCTGGTGACACTAAGAAATGCCATGGACCGCGTAAATCTGGAAGAGGAGACCAAGACGCTGCGAAAGAAAATAAAGCTCATCAAAGGATCGAATATCGTAGGTGAGTCAAAGGCCATTGAAGATATCAAAGAGATGATTGCGAAGGTAGCTCCCAGCGATGCTCGGGTTTTGGTAACGGGTCCGAACGGGTCGGGGAAAGAACTCGTGGCCCGTCAACTACACGAAAACAGCAATAGAAAAAAAGCACCCTTTATTGAAGTCAATTGCGCGGCCATTCCTTCTGAATTGATTGAGAGCGAACTCTTCGGCCACGAGAAAGGTGCATTTACCTCAGCCGTTAAACAGCGAAAGGGAAAATTTGAGCAAGCGGATGGTGGAACATTGTTTCTCGATGAAATCGGCGACATGAGCGCCTCAGCTCAAGCCAAAGTACTGCGGGCATTGCAAGAGAATAAAATTAACCGCGTAGGTGGAGATAAAGACATTAAGGTAAACGTTCGGGTAATTGCCGCCACCAATAAAGACCTGAATGAAGAAATCAAAGAGGGTAATTTTCGTGAAGACCTCTTTCATCGACTCAGTGTAATCCTCATCCATGTTCCTTCACTCAATGAGCGCATCGATGACGTGCCACTGCTTGCCGATCATTTTCTGGATTCCATTGCGAAAGAACAGGGCGGCCCGCGAAAAGAGTTGACCAAAGATGCTTACGAAGCTTTGCAATCACTGAATTGGACAGGTAATATTCGAGAACTTCGCAACCTCATTGAGCGCTTGATCATCCTCTGCGATAAAAGCATCACCGGAGAGGATGTAAAGCGGTATGCAAATCCGGCCAGATAGCCTTATTCTTCCAAAGCCTCAGTAATCGGACTTCCCGTCACTCCGGAGGGAAAAGGAATACCCATGATCGCCGAAAGAGTCGGAGCTATATCGCGAATATTGGTCTCCCGAAATGACTTTCCTTCTTCTACCCCATAACCGTATAAAAGCAAAGGCACATGCTGATCATAGTTCCACGGACTGCCGTGTGTGGTACCCGTATTGGCATATCGGATCCAACCACTTTCCAGAATGAAAACCACATCACCCGAAAGAGTGGGATGCAATCCGCGCTGCAGATTGCTTATGGGAAACTCGGCACCACCTGCCATGCGAACTTTTTCAGATGAATAAGCCGCATAAACGCCCGGCAGCCGACTCAACTCACGCGCGAGGTAATCGGCCAAATCTTCCAATTCTATTCCTGCCTCTTTGAGCTTATCGCGATTAAAATAGAGCTGATTTCCTTCAATCATTTCTATCAGTTCCTCTCCTGAGGAATCAAAATCTGACAATAATTCAACTAATTTTTCTTTAGCGCGCTCTCGGTCAAAATAGCCTCCCGGAAGTTTTTTATCAATTGAAAATTGAGCGACTTCCGCAGCGCCGTGATCGGCGGTGAGCATGATGGTGTAGTTTCCCTTCCCGACAAAATCATTTAAGAAACTTATAAAGGTGCTCAGGTCATTGTCAAATTTCAAGTACATGTCCTGAACCTCAAGTGCCCGCGGACCATAGGCATGCCCCATGTAATCAGGAGAGGAGAAACTCAGGGCGAGAAAATCGGTAACCTTATCCTTTCCCATATTCTCTTTGATGATTGCTTCACGACCGAATTCAAAAATCAGACTATTTCCCCAAGGCGACCTTTTCAAGACTTCTTCAGGATCATTCTCTTCTGCCAACGCAACCAAATCCTTTGGCAGTGTCGGATACTTCTCGCCTGCATAGAGTGACTCGTAAGGGTTGTTATCAGGCAAACTGGCCTTGTAAGATGATTTCGGCAACATGGGCTGCCATCCTTTGGCTAAAAAAGTATCAACCAAATGGAGGTTGTTAAAGTCTACGACCCATTGCGGGAGTTTCTCGCGATAGAATGAACTCGTGATAAACTTTTTATCCTTATACCAATACGCGCCATCGGCCAGATGGCCACCGGGCAACACAGCGCCCCTATCTTTCAAGGACACGGCAATGACCTTTGAACTGTCGCCCCAAAATAGTTTGAGTTCATCCGTTACCGTGGTAGTTTTCAGATTATTAGGACTCATTTGTCCTGAAGCCTTGTCTACCCCTACGGATTTCACACTCCTGTCTTCTACGCAGTACATGCTTTGTTTGGTAATAGGATCATACCAATCATTGGCCACTATTCCGTGTACGGCGGGTGTGGTTCCCGTGTAAACGGAGGCATGGCCGGGCCCGGTAGTGGTAGGCATGTATGAAAAGCGATGATTTGCCCCATAAAATCCATCCTCCATCAGTCGCATAAGGCCACCTTTTCCGTAGAGGTCTGCATAGCGGGTGAGAAAATCATTCCGCATTTGATCGACGACAATCCCGACGACTAACTTCGGCCGATCATCTAGTTCTTGGGCTTGCGCCAAAAAAGAGATAAAGAGGGCAAAGAAAATTCCGAAGGTTTTTTTCATGAAATGATTTTTGAGAGGTAGTACAAAATGGCCATGCATACCACTAAACTAACCAAAACGTTTGCTCCGGCCATGAGGAAATGTCCATCGTGCAAAAGCTTAACCGTTTCGTAACTGAATGTTGAGAATGTACTGAAACCACCGCAAAAGCCAATCACGGTGAATGATATCCACCAGCCTTTCATATGGTCTTTGGCAATAAGCCAAATAAACAAACCCAAGGCGATGCAACTCAAAACATTGGCCAGTAAGGTTCCCCATGGAAAAGCAGAGGGAATAAGGCGTATCATTATTCTACCCGTGAGGAAGCGAGCGACCGATCCCAAACCACCACCTAAAAAAATTGCCGCTAAATCTCTGAGGGTAATTTCCATACAAATCGATTTAGAAGGGTAAATACCAGCCAGCCGAAAAGGGCACCGAGGATTCCTCCGCAGACAATGTCTGCCGGATAATGAACACCCAGATAGATTCTGGTATAGGCGACCAAGCCACTAAACAGAAAAACGAAAGGAGCCCAATTTGGGTAAGGCCTTTTGAAAAGTAAATAAAGAAAGGTCCCGATACCGAAAAAATTGGTCGCGTGAGAACTGACAAAACCATATTTCCCACCACGATAGTCATTGACAATATGCACTTGATCGTAGAGCTCCAAATTTCGGGATGGCCGATACCGCTGAAAAACTTCTTTGAAAAGTTCGACCGAAACTCTATCACCGAGAGTTACGACCAAAGCTATTCCAAGCAACGACCAAAGGGCCATTTTCCAGCTATACGCTTTGGCAATCGCCCAGAGAAAAAACAAATAAAGCGGTATCCAAACGTACTCGTCACTCATCCAAAACATGGCTTGGTCAAGCCAATCGGCATGCAAACCGTTAAGCCACAAAAACAATTGACGATCCCACTGTTCGAGCTTCTCGATCATCGTTAAGAATTGAGTTTTTGCCAAATCTTATCCTTGAGCTCGGCTAATCCAAGTTGAGCTACGGAAGAAATAAAAAGGTAATCAACAGAGGGCATCTCTTTCTGCATTTCTTGCATTAGCTCCTCATCGAGTAAGTCGCTTTTGGTAACGGCCAGCAATCGATCCTTGTCCAAAAGCTCAGGGTTGTATTCCTGTAGCTCATTAACGAGTATTTCGTATTCTTTTTGAATGTCATCGCTATCGGCAGGAACCATAAAAAGCAATAAACTATTTCGCTCGATGTGACGGAGAAATCGAGTTCCCAAGCCTTTCCCTTTACTTGCTCCTTCGATTATTCCGGGTATATCGGCCATAATAAAAGAGCGGTCGTTGCGGTAACTCACTATTCCCAAATTCGGCACCAAGGTGGTAAACGGATAGTTGGCGATTTCGGGTTTAGCCGCCGTTATTACCGAGAGCAGAGTTGATTTTCCCGCATTCGGAAAACCCACTAAACCGACATCGGCCAAAACTTTGAGCTCCAAAATCCGCCAAGCCTCTTGCTCATCCTCACCGGGTTGCGCAAACCGTGGTGTTTGACGAGTCGATGATTTGAAATGCACGTTTCCTTGTCCGCCTCTTCCACCTTTCAGGATAATATACTCTTGACCGTCCTCCGTGATCTCGGAAAGTACGTCACCCGTATCAGGATCTTTAGCCACCGTGCCGAGCGGCACCTCTATAATGGCGTCTTCTCCGGACTTTCCCGTGCTCGTTTGGCGACCGCCTGACTCACCGTGTTCGGCCTTGATGTGCTTTTTGAACTTGAGGTGCAGTAATGTCCAGAGCTGTGCGTTTCCGCGAAGGATCACGTGCCCGCCTCTGCCTCCATCACCTCCGTCAGGCCCACCTTTGGAAGTTAGTTTATCCCGAAAAAGATGTTTGCTACCGGCACCACCTTTTCCCGAACGGCAATGAATTTTTACATAATCGACAAAATTGCGATTACTCATGGCGCTCTATCGCGTGAGACAGTTTTTCGCTGATTTGCTCGATTGAGCCCACACCATCAATCTCCTCATACTTATTCTGTGCCTTATAGAAATCGGCCACGGGAGCCGTTTCATTTTTATACACCTCTATTCGGTTGGCAATAATCTCAGGATCGGCATCATCGGTACGGCCGCTTATTTCGGCGCGTTTTTTCAGGCGGCCTTTGAGCTCCTCGTCTTCAACGTTCAGCGCCAGCATGACAGTGATTCCAGTATTTTTTGACTCCAAAAAAGAATCCAAGGCCTTGGCTTGCGCGGTAGTTCTTGGAAATCCATCGAAGATGAAGCCATCCGCGTCATCATGGGCATCCACTTCAGCTTCAAGCATTTTAATCGTTACCTCATCGGGTACCAGCTCACCTTTATCAATATAGCTTTTCGCTAAATCTCCGAGTTCCGTATGTTGTTTCATGTTTCTACGAAAAATGTCGCCGGTAGAAAGGTGAACGAGATTGTACTTCTCCGCAATTTTTTCGGCTTGTGTACCTTTTCCGGCTCCCGGAGGGCCGAAGAGAACCAAGTTGATCATATTCAAGATTTTATTTGGTAAATGTCATTTAAGTTTCTACCCAGACCGTCGTAGTCGAGGCCATAACCAACCACAAAGAGATTTGGGATTTCGAATGCCACGTAATCAGGTTTATGCCTGCCCATAAAAGCATCGGGTTTGAATAGCAAGGAGGCTACCTTGAGCGAAGCCAACTCTTTTTCTTTTAAAACATCTCTGAGGTAATCCAATGTATGACCCGTGTCAACTATGTCTTCCAAAACGATCACGTGTTTATTCCTCAAATCAGTATTTAAGGACATTAAATCAGAGATTTTTCCAGTTGACTCGGTTCCTCGATAAGAAGAAAGCTTAATGAAGTTTACCTCAGCCTCAAACTCGATGTACTTCATCAAGTCTGCTATCAAACGGAAACATCCGTTCAGCACTCCTACGAAGACTACATCCTTCCCGGCATATTCTTTCTCCAGCGTCTTTGCCATTTTCTCGATGGCCTTTTGGATTTTATCTTCTTCCAGATAAAGAACAAATTCTTTGTCGTGAAGGCTTACTGATTGCATGCGATCGGTTTTTTTCTGAAGGGCGAAGGTAGTGAATCCTGTCACCTTTCGAATAGGCACTTCATGTCCTTTTATCAAGAATGTCTAGGTTTGCCCCCCTTACTTAAATCGGTTGACATGAAAACACTACTCACTTTTTTAGGGGCTTTTGGCTTTTGCATTGCCAATGCACAATATACCAGTCCGAACGAATCACTTAATCTGACCTTAGATGATTTGGTAGAAAATTCTGACGGGGCAGTGCTTTTTACTGACGAAACCTACGAAATCCTTGAGGATATCACTATTTCCGTCACCGATACTCTGATCATCACTGACGCAGCTGTAGTAGTCGATGAAGACATATTAATCACTGTAGAAGGAGGATTTTACTGTAGCAACTCCTCGTTTACGCAATTAAATTGTTGCGAGGCCTATTATGAAGGATTTCGCTTTGAAGAGATGGCGGTTGCTGATATTTTCAATACAAGTTTTCTCTATGGTGGAGGGATTCAGGTGCTCACCGGAGAATTTCGACTGGAAGCTTCCAACGTGAGCTTCCAAAGTACCGGACAAACTACGGGAGCGGCTCTCGATCTAACGACGGGAAAGCCGGAAATCATCAATTCCACCTTCTTGCAAAATGAAGTTGCAGCTATCGGAAGTGCGGCAAACTCTGACCCTGCACCACTTATCCAAGGATGTACATTTAATGGAAATGTTACGGGAAACACCAATCGTCCTCAGGTAAATTTAGGTCCCTCGGGCGCCGATACTGCGCGTGTCTTGCAGAATGTGTTTCAAGGAGACCCTGAGCTCACCAATGTTGGAGGTTTTGCTTTCTCCTTGTTATTCGGAGGAGAAGGTCATGTCATTTTTGAAGAAAACACGGTTTTTGACAATCGTTATGGAATGACGGTTTTCGGGGGAAATGTGACGTCACGAATTGCAAACAATGTATTTCAAAATAACAATACCCAGAACGAGCCGAACTTGGGTGGTAGCGGAATAAGCATTTCGGGTTTTGGTGAAAACGATCACCTCATCCTTGGTAATTCATTTGAAGGAAACCTATGGGGAATAACACTTTTAGAGGTAGCTCAAGCCAATCTCGGAGAAATCGACAATCCCGATGTGGGTGCGGGAGGCAATTTTTTTAATGACAATGGGAATGGAGGGGAAATCTATGCCCTCTTCAATAATACGGCAAACACCATTTTCGCTCAAGGCAATTGCTGGGACACCTCAGTTGAGGAGCTCACCCTCGCGGATGCGGAAGCCGTTATTTCTCATGTAACGGATGATCCGGAACTTGGTGAAGTAATCTTTGATCCACTCGGATCATGCAGTATTCTTTCTACCAACTTAAGAGACGAATCTGCTTTGAAACTTTATCCAAATCCGAGTGCGGGATTGGTATCAATAACGTCTGAAGTACGAATTGATAATCTGGAAGTAATCAACTTGGAAGGAAAACGTGTTTTTCAGTCGGGAAGAAATCAATCCATTCCTGCAATGCTTGATTTCACCCACCTGCCCTCGGGTTTGTATTTAATAAAGGTCGAAACAGCGACAGGAATACAAACTCAAAAGCTTAGCATTTCACATTAAACGTATCTTTGCCGGCATGTCAAAAGCGCCATATCACAAAGATTTTAAGCTGGGAGTATTAGGCGGAGGCCAGCTGGGAAGAATGATGCAACAAGAGGCCGTAAACCTCGATATTAAACTGGCATGCCTGGATCCTAACGCCGATGCGCCCTGTGCTAAAATTGTTCCCGAATTCGTCGTTGGAAGTTTCAACGATGAAGAAACAGTCTACAATTTTGGGAAAGACAAAGACCTGCTCACGGTAGAGATAGAACATGTAAGCATACCTGCTTTAAAACGTCTGCAGGAAGAAGGAAAAAAGGTATACCCTCAGCCCGAATTGCTGGAAATCGTTCAGGATAAAGGGCTTCAAAAAGAGTTTTACCGAAAGCACGACATCCCCACAGCTGAATACCGACTCATCGAATCAAAGGCTGAACTTCATGAGCACAAAGACTTTTTGCCATTTGCGCAAAAACTCCGAAAAGGCGGATACGACGGAAAAGGGGTACAAATCATCCGTAGCGAAGCCGATTTTGAAAAGGCCTTTGATGCGCCAAGCGTTTTGGAAAAATTTGTCGATTTCGAAAAAGAACTGGCCGTGATTGCAGCGCGCAATGAAGCAGGTGAGACTTCCGGGTTTCCGGCAGTCGAACTTGAGTTCAATCCCGAGGCTAATCTGGTTGAGTTGCTTTTCGCTCCGGCGGAGATTTCAGAAAACATCGAGTTGGAAGCGAGAAAAGTAGCCATGCAAACCATTGAGGCTTTTGGCTTTGTAGGGATTTTAGCCGTAGAGCTATTTCTGACTAAAGACGGAAAGATCTTGGTAAATGAAGTAGCGCCGCGACCTCACAACTCGGGTCATCACACGATTGAGGCCAATGTGACGAGTCAGTACGCTCAGCACTTGCGATGTATTCTGGGGCTTCCTTTGGGAGATCCCAAGCTGCAAATACCTGCTGCCATGGTTAATCTTCTCGGTGAGGAAGGTTTTTCGGGTCCCGTGAAGTACGAGGGTCTGGAAGAAGCCTTGGCCGAAAGCGGCGTTTACATTCACCTCTACGGCAAGGCCGACACGAAGCCCTACCGAAAAATGGGCCACGTTACGATAACGGCGGCCACTTCGGAAGAAGCACGTAAATTGGCACATAAAATCAAAAACACCATAAAGGTAAAGTCATGGTAGGAATCATCATGGGTAGTAAAAGCGACCTTCCCGTAATGCAGGAAGCAGCGGATGTATTAGACGAACTGAAGGTACCGTACCAATTGGACATCGTATCGGCTCACCGCACGCCTGAGCGCATGTATGACTACGCCAAGACTGCCGAAGAAAAAGGAATTCGGGTCATCATTGCGGGCGCAGGGGGTGCGGCCCACCTTCCGGGTATGACGGCATCGATTACACCACTACCCGTTATTGGCGTTCCTGTAAAGAGCCGCAACAGCATTGACGGATGGGATTCCGTATTGAGCATTTTGCAAATGCCCGGAGGCGTTCCCGTAGCCACAGTGGCATTAGACGGAGCAAAGAATGCGGGCATTTTAGCGGCTCAGATTCTCGGAGCAGGCGATGCAGCATTGCGAAAAAGGATCGCCGATTTCAAAGAAGGCTTGAAGCAAAAAGTCTTGAAAGACTCGGAGAAATTGGGTTAAGCATCTGTCACCGGGCGGTAAATGCAGGTAGAGCGATACACTTCCCCGGGCTTTAAAATTACAGAAGGAAACGAAGGTCTGTTCACGCTATCGGGAAAGTGCTGGGTTTCCAGACAAAAAGCGGAATGCGCACCGTAGATTTTTCCATCCTTTCCTTTCACATTTCGGTCCATTGCTTTTCCACAAAAAAATTGAACTCCCGGTTCGTCGGAAAGAACCTCCAAGCTTCTGCCTGAAAGAGGTTCCACCACTTTCGCAATGAGCCTGAGACCTGCTCCATCCGGGATAAAATTATTATCGAAGCCCTCGCCTATCTCGAGCTGTTCATTTTTCAGCTCTAAAAGCTCACCTATTGCCTTCGGCTTTCTGAGATCAAATACAGAGCCTTCCACGTTCTCAATCTTTCCCGTAGGCAGTTGCTCCGAATTGTTGGGTAGGAACTTCGAAGCAAATAGCTGAAAAAGATGCCGGTCGATTTTACCGTTTCCCGCACCCAAAAGGTTGAAGTAGGAGTGATTGGTCAAATTGACAGGCGTTTCACGATCGGTGCTTGCTTCGTAATTAATCTCCAAACCTCGTTCATCGCTCAGGCGATAAGTCACTTTTACATCGAGATTTCCCGGATACCCTTCATCTCCATCCGGCGAAAGCAAGGAAAAACTGACCTTGCTATGATCAGCAGCGATAACTTCCCAAACCTTAGTATGAAAACCGGAAGGACCGCCATGAATGTGATTCCTTCCTTCGTTAGCCGAGAGTTCATATAGTCGGCCGTTTAAAGTAAAAGCAGCGCCTTCAATTCGATTAGCAACTCTTCCGACAATGCTTCCAAAAAATGTTTCAGGTCCTTGAAAGTATTCTTCGATGGTATCAAAGCCGAGTACGATATCTTCGAAGTTTCCGTCGCGATCAGGACATAGGAATTTAATAATGCGGCACCCGTAGTTGGTGACCTCACATTGCAAGCCATCAGGCGTTTTCAGGGTATATCGGCGAATGCCTTTCGGTAAAATCATCTCTGCTACAGTGATCCGTATTCTGCGCGAATTTGTTCTTCAGTTTCGGCCAATGACTTGAAGACTTTAAAGGTCCTTCCTTGCGTTCGTTGCGCTCCCAAGGCATTAGCAAATTTTACGGCTCGAACGTAATCGTCTGCTCGATCGAGCAATCCGTAGCCCAATCCCCCCGCAAAAGAATCGCCGCAGCCCGTAGTGTCGACTACATGATCAACCCGAATGGCTTTAACAAGTTGTTGATGTACCTCGTTATTATCCATATAAAAAACCGCGCTTCCATTCGAGTCTAAAGTCACAATGAGGGACTTGAGTCCTTTTCGTATGGCGTGCTCGGCAAATGCCGGAAGATGACTGATGTCCTGTTCGTCAAATTCTTTCAGATTGTTTTCGTCAATTTCTTTATCGAACCAACAGCACTTTGACTCTTCCAAATTCATCTTCAAAACGTCGATATAGGGCAGCCATTCATCGCGGTCTATCCAAAACTTCAGCATTCGATCGCCCATGGTTGTGACCGTATTGGTAGGTCCGTGCGCATCGAAAATGACCACTCCGCTGCTATTCGTTTTAATGTGTTGCAGAGTATGAATGGGAACTTCGTAATCAGAAATAGGCACACAGACAAAGGCATTGCAGTCCATCAATCCATCCAAATCTGCGGGAACAATGGGGTTCATAAAACCCGTCTGTTTCTCTATTCGATTGTTCTGATCGACAAACTTCAATCTGATCACATCACCCTGATCGGCATCGCAGGTTATATAGTCGGTATTGATATTTGGAAAATCAGAAAGGATGGCTAAAACATCATCCAAATCCTGTTTGCGTACATGGGAAACCAGGTGAACCTGTCCATTTCCTTCGAGCAATTTCGATAATCCGATGGCGGTATGCATGGCACAGCCGTACTTCTCAATTACTTCTCCGTGGTGCGTTGTGATATGATCCCTGGGTATAGGACCCAACACTGCTACATTATAGTTCGACATGCTTATTTTCTATGTTTCAAATATAAGGCAAGCATTTACTTATAATTGAATTGCTCCTCCACCGAATGAATTTGCCCGAGGCTTAAAGTAAATCTGTGTGACTGTATTCACGCCGGGCGAGCTTTAAGCGGCTTATTTTTGCCCTATGAACAAATCAAAAGAAAATGACAATCGTCTGAAAAAAGCCAAAAGTCAATTTTTCTTAGCGCTTTTCCTTTCTTTCACTCTTGGCCTGGCCCCGTTCTTTCCTGAACCTCATCTTATAGGCAAGTGGAGGTGGCTATTGGGAGGAGCCGAAGGGATGCAGCCGATGGATTGGTTTGATCTGACTTTGCATAGCGCTCCGTGGATACTTTTAATCTTTGGACTTCTAAATTGGATAAACCTGAAGAAGAAACTTTCGTAAAGGTTCTCAATTCAGGATAAATGTCTTATTTTAGTGGTCAAATGTCTCTAAGTGGATTATTCGATAAACACATATCAACCCGAAGTTTTTGAAGAAGCCCTGCAGGTTTATCTCAAAAAATCAATGAACATCAATCCGGCAGCTTCATCCATAGAGCAGTTTTTTCACGATAAGTTGCTCGTAAGCAAGGTTATTCAAAGAGGTTTGAGTTATAGTTTTTTTGAAAAGATTCAAAACATTCTTTCATTCAAAGAGAGTGATTGGGCAGATTATCTCAATATTTCTCAAAAAACTTTACAGCGTCATAAAAAGGCTAAGGATTATACCTTCAAATCATTGCATTCCGAAAAAATCTTAGAAATGATCGAATTGGTGAATCGGGGCGAGTCGGTTTTCGGTTCTTCCGAAAAATTCAACCACTGGATGCGCAGTCCTTCCATTGCTTTGGCCGGCAATAAGCCTTTTGATCTTATCAAAGATTCATATGGTCGTGCNTTAATTTTGGAGGAGCTCAATCGCATTGATCACGGAATTTTTTCTTAGTGCGCGTTTTTCGTCTGACAAGGAGAAAATATGCCGACAAGCTAAATGGCGTCGATGCATCTTTATCTAATAATAGGTGGAACTCAAAGGGTACGCGTATCATATACACATCAGAGAGCAGGGCACTGGCTTTGGCAGAGGTTGTAGTTCACTTATCGGCCGCGGCACTACCTGATGATTACGTGATGCTGGAAATTGAAGTGCCGGTCACCCGGCAAATTCAGCAAATACTGGCGGATGACCTTCCTCCGAATTGGAACGCATTTCCGCATATTCCGGATACCCAAAAGGTGGGTGATGATTTTGTGCGCTATCAAAAAGACCTCATCTTGAAAGTTCCTTCTTCAGTGGTTCATGGTGAGTGCAATTATTTGCTGAACCCGGCCCATCCTCATATTTCGGAAATGAAAATCTTAGCAGTCAGAGATTTTCCCATGGACAAAAGGCTATTTTAGATCCAAGTGATATGGGACGATGGACTCCCCGGCTGAATTTAATCTTCAAGTAACAAGTCTCATTGATTGAGATTCGTATTTTGGCTGTCGATTCCAGTCATTTGAAAAGAGCATTTCTCATAACCCTGTTTTTCCCTTTTTTCGCTGTAGCGCAGAATGGAAATGATCCTGTCGGAGCGCGTCCCGCAGGGATGGCAAATGCCGCTCTGACTTTCACCGATATCTGGAGCAGCTTTCACAATCAAGCCGGTTTGGGTCATATAGAAAGCTTTACCGCTGGTGCCTTTTACGAAAACAGGTTTTTAGTTGACGGGATGGCCTTTGCCGGTTTTGCAGGAGCACTACCATTGGGAAACGGTGCGATTGGAATAAATTACAGCAATTTCGGGTATAGCGTTTACAACGAGAATAAACTGGGATTGGCTTACGGCATGAAATTGTCAGACAGACTTTCAATTGGCGTGCAGCTTAACTATCAAAATACCCAAATCTCAGCTGAAGATTACGGAAGTGCAGGAGCGCTTACCGCGGAAGTGGGCGCTCGGATGGAAGTCTCAGAGCGGGTAACAGTGGCAGCTCATCTTTTCAATCCTACCCGTGCCACGCTCATTGACAATGGAGACTTAGCCATCCCGGACGAAAAAATACCGACGGCCTTAAGACTCGGTGTGGGTTACCAAATCAGCGAAGACTTACTTTTTGCGGGAGGGGTAGAAAAAGACATCGATCAAGCAGCTCTTTTCCGAGGAGGAATAGAATACCAACCGGTCGATATTCTGTATCTCAGGATCGGAGCATCTTCTGAGCCCAGCCTTTTTAGTTTTGGGCTAGGCGTTAAATTCGAAAGCTTTCAATTCGATTTGGCTTCGAGCTACAGCAGCGTTTTAGGCTATTCGCCCCAAATTTCGCTGACCTATAATCCAAGTAAAAAATGAGGCGGTTCGCCCTCATACTTATCTCCACGCTTTGCCTAAATCAGCTTTGGGCACAACCCGACCAAAAAGTAGATCGTGGAAACATCATTGAGCAACGCATTGAGCAAATCGCTGAAGCTGCCGAAGATGAGAATTTGGACTACACTACCCTATTCGAGCAGTTGGCCGTTTACCTCGATTTCCCATTAAATCTGAATACGGCTTCAATAGATGATCTATATGGACTGGGGCTTCTGACCAATGATCAAATATTGCGATTTATCGATTACCGCAAGGAATTCGGGCAGCTCTTTTCGCTTTACGAATTGGCGTACATCGATGGATGGGATCAAGCTACTGCCGAATTGATCCTTCCCTTCGTCATGGTAAGCCAAAACGAAACCAGAGACAAGATCACCTTTCAGAAACTGAAGGATTACGGCAAGCACGAAATAGTCGTGCGCTGGCAACGAATTCTGGAAGAGCAAGCCGGGTACGCTCCCATCACCGACGATGAGTTGGAAGAAAGACCCAATTCGCGTTACCTCGGTTCTCCTGATAAGCTATTTGCTCGCTACCGTTATCGCTACGGTGATCGCATCAGCTTTGGGATGACGGCCGAAAAGGATAACGGAGAAGAGTTTTTTCGCGGCAGCCAACCAAACGGATTCGACTTTTATTCCGGCCACGTTTTCCTGAAAGAATTCGGAACCGTAAAGCAGCTTGCCATCGGCGATTACCAAGCGCAATTCGGGCAGGGATTGACATTTTGGTCAGGTCTGGGATTTAATCGCAAGAGTTCATTTACCGTAAGCACCGCTCAAGCGGGAAGAGGTATAACACCCTATACTTCCATCAATGAAAACTTATTCTTAAGAGGAGGGGCCGTTACATTAACTCACGGAAAATTTGATTTTACCACCTTCTATTCAGGAAAGAGAATTGACGGTAATTTGACTGATTTTGTGCCCGACGATTCGACTGATTTTTCCGAACCCGAAGTATTGATTTCAAGTTTTCAGCAATCAGGTTTTCACCGCACGGTGAATGATATCGAGGACAAGGACGCCATTTTGCAAAAGCATTATGGTGGGCATTTGCGCTACAATACGACCAACCTTCAGCTCGGAATCACCGCTGCACGCATGGAGTTGGACGGTGAGATCAATCCGAATACCGATTTCTACAGCCGGTTCCGCTTTAGTGGAAATGAGAATACTACCATAGGAGCAGACTACGTTTTTCGTTGGAATAACTTTCTGTTTTTTGGAGAGACCGCGAGAAGTGGCAATGGTGGAATCGCCACGGTAAACGGCGTGAACATCGAAATGAACCCGCGCCTTTTGGTGAATCTTACCCAACGGCATTACGATCGTGATTTTCAAGGTGTGGCATCCGTAGGTTTTGGTGAAGGAACCTTGGTAGAGAATGAAAGCGGAATTTATTTGGGTATCGAGTTCAGGCCCTTCAAACGCTGGAAGATCAATGCCTATATCGATCAATTTAGATTTCCATGGTTGAGATTTCAAACCGATGCACCATCGAGTGGATATGATTTCTTCGGACAGTTGGAGTATCAAGCCTCGGGTAGAACGAATATCTACTTGCGCTACCGCGATAGACTACGCCAAATGAATACACGAGAAGAGGTAGAAGGAGCCGAATTTTTAGTCGACAACCCCAGAAAGAATCTAAGGCTCAACTTCAGCCATAGCGCATCTTCTCAAATCAGATTGCGATCGCGCATTGAACTAACCGAATACGGAAGAGGCGACGAGCCGGTATCGAGAGGATTTATGGTTTATCAGGATGTGATTTGGGATGTAAAAAAACTACCCTTAC
>JGI12048J13642_11064820_pt1 | contig 57334 bp, 44 predicted proteins | sample ElkSlonscriptome_16_FD_13642 | JGI IMG/M metagenome (IMG submission 13642)
GGCAGTACTTCCTTGTACTGCGTTAGCGCCCATCAAAAACTGGCGTTTCTGGATGAGCACTAGCTATAATGTTGGCCGATATAAGTGCACCAGCCACTACGAAACCAGTTACAGGCTGATTATCGGCGTAAACAGCAGACCCTGAAAGCGCCAGCTAAATTGCTGTACTCACAACCCCAACGGTTTTTTCATCATCGGTTGTGGGCAGGTTTTCAAACACTTCTTCAATTTCATCCACAATCAACTGCATCGTGATAACGACTTTATCGTGTACTCTTTGTTGCATGCTGACTAATTCAGGATGGTGGCGCGCAGACTCCTCTATTCTTGCGGCTAACTTACTGAATGCGCCCACTAGTTCATCGAATTCGAAGCCTTCTTTGGCTCGATTGTAGGCAAAAGTTCTGGAAAAATTAAGCGTATGAGTACGATGACCATTGAGGATGGCAATTTCAAGAATTTCATACTTATAGGTCACCCTTAGCTTTAACTCATCTTCACTGATTTTGTTGTAGTTAGGGTATTTATGTTGGTTTTCAGGTTGTCGCAGATAAGCAATATGCTCTGCAATTGTTTGCTCCTTCATAGCGAGCATCACATTGAATATCTTAAGACTGGGTCGCTCTTCCTCTTTTTTTATCGCCATGGCAATGTTCTTTTTTTGCCATAACTGAGGGTTGTATTTCATATTTTCGATCAGAAACAGCAATCGCCGTTTAATGGCGAAGCGGGCTTTCGGCTTCCAGTCGAGAATTTCCCGCGACCTCGATGCATCCACTTCCATACGCTGATCGATGTATTTTAGCATCCACAATTTCTCAAACGGTTCCGAACGCATCAGTTTGCCTAACAGGTTGATTCCGACCACACCAAGAGCCGCCACTAATACCGGGAAATGCCTGGGATAGATGGTTTGCCCGTGAAAACAGCGGCAAGCCACATCAAACAGGCCATTGTGGGAAACACAACCATCGGTACTGGCCACCAGGATATCGCAGTCGCCTAATCGATCGTGCTTCTCGATAATTTTCAGATGAAAACTATTGAGATCGTTCACATGCAAAAATGGAATACCCGTTTTGCCTCTGCCGACTACGATTTTTGCCATCCAACCGGACTTGAGCCATGAATTGAGTAATGCATAGAGTGGACCATATTCACACCAATCGCTGTAAATGGCCGCCAGCCTTACGATGGTGCAAGGATATTCCCTGGAGAATTGCCGCACTAACTCCTCGGCTTCTCTCTTGCTGTTAGCGTAAGGGTAATTGGCATCGGCTGGGGTTTGTTCGTCGATGATCCGATTGGGGTCAGAAAAATCTGAAATGGCCAGTGAACTGGAGAATATAAAACGCTTGGGTTTGAGCGATTTCAAGCCGTTGAGCAGGTTTTTCGTACCCTGAACATTGGTGTTATAATATTCTGGTGCATTTTTGTAGGTGAAATCGTAGTAGCCAGCGAAATGGAAAACAAAGTCAACCGATGCGTGCTCTTTTGCTATCATCGCTAAGGCTCGATTGACATCTTTTTCTACCCCGATATCCAGTCTTAACCAGTGAATATTAGGGTGCTCAGCCACCTCTGCTTTTCTTTGGCTACGTCGCGCGATGGCGTAAACGATATAGTCCTCTTTTATCTCGTCCAGAAAATACTGACCGACAAATCCAGATGCACCGGTTAAGATGACGACTGGCAGATCTGGCTGGCGTGACTCGCTCATACTGGTTCTCGCTAATCAACCTGTTTGTTTCGGAGGGAAAGCTAATATAAACGCTCGGCCAATCACTCCACGTCCCCTGTCAACGATTGGGTTATCCTTGCACAGACTAAAACTTATGTAATCTGCCACATTTTAAATATAGCACTTTGTAAATTACTATACTTATTTACTGATCCAAGTCAGCCGAGGCTGTGATAGTCTGTCGATACTTCTAAAATCGGGATTTTCGGTCACGTAATGTACACCGTTCTATACAATAGAACATAAATAGTACTCTGGTACCGGTATGAATGAGGGCGTGACGGTAAGAAAGGCAAGTTCAAACATTCGGGAGGGCAAAGCATGTGCTTAGGCATACCTATGCAAGTGATCGAAATCAATGGTCTCAATGCTCGTTGTTCCGCCAAAGGTATTGAGCGCGAAGCCAGCCTTTTCAGATTACAACATGAATCCGTAACAGCCGGAGATTTCGTGATCGTTCACCTCGGCTTCGCCATCGAGAAAGTCTCTGCGGAAGAAGCCGCAAGCGCCTGGGAAATCTATGACCAGGTATTCGCCAGCCTGCAAGACAGCGGGTAATGAGTCCCTCGCCACCACCGATTCGGCCGCCTGGCTGTTATGGTCTGATGTTCTGATCTGCTGCAACACCCGCATTGTTCTAAAACCATGCTCTACTCTTTGATTACATCTTGACTGTATACTGTTTGCGCTCTTCCCATGGTTTTAAGTGAAATGTCGATTTTGGCAGTACTTCCTTGTACTGCGTTAGTGCCCATCAAAAACTGGCGTTTCTGGATGAGCACCAGCTATGAGTTCTAGCTTGATCCCTGCCATCGATTTACCCACTGGCTATTGAACATGACGAGACGATTTAATAAACAGCTTGTCATGATCCTTTCGGGTTACATTGTGCATAATGAACGCTTGTTATTTTTTTCACTGACGTGGCAAGGTTAAGTAGTCTGTCATACTCCAGATTCAGTCACCTACAAAGGTGTTCTATGAAACGGTTCAATAATATTCTCTATGTTGCCGATCCGATGGCGCCCAACAGTGCCTCGCTGACAAGAGCGATTGAGCTGGCTGAGCGAAACCAGGCTGAATTAACCATTGTGGATATTGTACCCGCCATATCAGCAGGTATTGATTTGCCTCCGGGAGGACCGATTTCACAGGAGATTGAGCAAGCGCTGAAAGATGATCATCGGGAACAGATGGAAACCATGATAGCAACATCGGTTAGCGAGGCTAATTTCAAAACCAAACCTAAACTCAGTACTCAAGTCTTAACCGGCACACTGTTTCTGGAGATTATTCGTGCTGTCCTCAGGGAACAATTTGATCTGGTGATTAAACCGGCTGAAGATCCATCCTGGATGGGCAGAATCTTTGGCAGTGATGACATGCATCTGTTACGCAAGTGCCCTTGCCCGGTGTGGCTTCACAAACCACGGGAAAGTAGCCGCTACCGGTCCATACTGGCTGCCGTCGACTTACCAGATAACGAGACGGATGACCCGGCGCTCTATCAAGACATTTTAAGCCTGGCCAATTCATTGGCTGCTATAGATGCAGCGGAACTGCACGTTGTGCACGCCTGGCAGTCCATTAATATCGATTTACTGGCGCGCTGGGTAGACAACCCTAATGAATTCTCCCAGGAACTTATAGACAATGAGCGTGACCGCCATGAAAAAGCACTGCTTAAATTCCGTCACTTTGTGGAAAATATGCCAGTCAAACACCTCACTACTTCAGCCGCACCGCAGTTTCATTTACTCTCCGGAGCGCCAGCCGAAGCTATTCCGGCAAAAGCAAAAGACGTAGATGCGGATTTAGTAGTTATGGGAACCGTCAATCGCACCGGCATTGCCGGTCTGTTTATCGGCAATACAGCAGAAGCCATACTGGAGCAACTGAGGTGTTCAGTTTTAGCTATAAAACCGGCGAGCTTTGAGACCCCTGTCAAACTTTCGTAGTAGCCACCTCTCAAGTAGCAGCTTCCTCTCCAATAACCAATCCAATGCTAACTCCACCCTACCAAGGTCGATGCAATAATTGCCCCTATGAAACCTTTGGATTGGTCTATACTTAACCAAGGAAAGAAGTAAGCTTAGAACTAAATACCTGATGCGGAAACTTGGATTGCTGCTGGGCACATTGACCGGTGATGGATTTGTGAGTGAATTAATACTATGAGTGATGACACTTTATTCGAGTGGAGCGAAAGTTACCGGATAGGGCATGACATTATCGATGGTGAACACCGGTACTTATTCTCAGTCCTAAAGGACTTTGCCGACGCAATTACCACCGGCGACTTTAATAAATACGTTCTTATTCATAACCTTAGAGCGCTAAGAGATTATACCGAAACGCATTTTAGCAACGAAGAAGAATTGATGCTTCGGATCAACTACGAAGACTACCAGCAACACCGCGCCAGCCACCTTTATTTATCTCAACAAGTCAGGCAACTGGAAGAAGACTTCAACAACGGCAAACCCGTACTCACCCATGAGACTCTGAAATTCCTGAAAGATTGGCTTCTTAAGCATATTCTCAACGATGATATAAAACTCGCCCAGTACATCAATGAGCAAAACATTGAGAAACTATTTTCAGTAGGCTGACGAGTTTGCCAATCGACATTCTTTCTTGCAGAGGCTCTCTAGTAGCCATACGGCGAAATAGTCTGCTTTACTGGCGGTGGCTTCTGCTAAGGATTTTTGTTCTGGCATATCACCAACAGTCAACAGCGAAAGCGCAAATCCTTGACAAATCTCAGCTCAAAGATTAGATGATGAAGCGACTGGCAATCATACTTCCTGAATTGAGCGGTGGCGGAGCAGAAAAAGTTCTGTTAGCTATCGCTGAAGAACTCGCTCGCAAGGGCATTGACGTCAGCTTTCTACTGATCAGGAAGAATGGGGTATTGCTTAAAACCCTACCCGAAAAAATTCCTGTGCATAGTTTGGGAGGTGAGTCGGAACGTTGGTTTTTTTTATGCTGTTTGATTGCGTTGTTCAAACTGACCATTCACTTCAGGTCAAATGCGGAGAGTTGTTGTTACTTGAGTTCATTGACGGGGACCAATCTTTTAGTGATGCTCGCAAGAATCCTCGCAGGTAAAGGGCATATTGTTCTCAGAGAGGCTGTAACAAAGGAAAACAAAACCAGCTATTTGCTAAAACTGTTGGTTCGTTATCTTTACCCAAAAGCAACCGCTATTATTGCCGTATCACCTGACGTAGCCAACGATTTACAGGCCCATTTTGGTGTAACCGGCGTCAACATCAGGACAATACTGAACCCGGTCGACACTGACGCCATACGCTTCAAAGCTCAAGCAGACACCTCACACCCCTGGTTCATAGAAGGACTCAGTGTATTCGTCGCAACGGGTCGACTGGCACCGCAAAAAGACTACTCCACTCTATTGCTGGCCTTTTCTTATCTGCTGGAAAAGCAGGAGGCCAGACTATTTATCATTGGCGATGGACCGGAAAGAACAAAGCTCGAAGCACTCGCAACGGAGTTAAACATTGCAACGCGGGTCCACTTCACCGGTTTTTTAGAGAACCCCTATAACTGGATGGCCAAAGCATCAGCATTTGTTTTGTCTTCGCGCTACGAGGGCTGTGCTAATGTGTTGATAGAAGCGATGGCCACCGGTGTGAAACTCATTGCCACCGATTGCCCTGGCGGTTCCCGCCTGATTCTCGGTGGCGGTAGCAGAGGACAATTAGTGCCCATTGGTGATGCAAGGGCACTGGCCAAAGCGATGGCCGCAGTGACAGCAAACACCACTCCTGAGCCAGCAAGCTACAGCCCTTTTCTTGGCTCAATCAAGCTATCGGAAATAGCCAACCAATATCAAAATACTCTGCAAATTTAAGACACATTCGGTAAGCCAACAAAAACGATCACAGCATTCAAAAAAAAGCGGCTATTTGCTCAGAGCTGAAAGGGTGGGCCAAATACACGACCATTTGTTACGTTAACCAATTGTTATGACGTCAGAATTGGCATTAGCCACAGCAGCCAATTATAGTTTAAGGAAGCCTTTCAAATCCTTGATTTTCTATCTAGACTTTTATGGTAAAGAGATGGTGACCGTGCCTCCCTGCTAGTTGATCAATTGAATGAACCACCAATCCAGTGAACTTGCTACCGAATGAACTTTAGTGACTGATTGAATAACATGACAGCAAGAATAAAGTGACAGCATGAACATAGCGACAGATGCGCCTCTTACCGGACTGGCCAAACGCTTCGTTACCGACAACATTATTGATGAAACGGTAGCCCGCGAAGCAATGAGCGCCGCCAAACGGGACAGAATCCCTTTTATCAGCTACCTGGTGCAACAAGGACTGGCCAACTCAACCAGCCTGGCCTACGCGGCCTCGGTTGAATTCGGCGTGCCACTATTTGATCTGTCGGCGGTTTCTATCAGTCAATTACCCGAAGCTGTACTTGATGAAAAACTGATTCGCAAACATCATGCCCTGCCCTTGTTCACCCGTGGCAACCGCTTATACGTAGCAGTGACTGATCCCACCAATTTTCAGGCGCTGGATGAGATCAAATTTAATACCGGCATGAGCGCCGATGCGGTGCTGGCCGAAGAAGATAAGCTCGCCTCTGCCATTGAACGCTATCTCGATAGTCAGGAAGATGACAGCCTTGGAGGCCTTGAAGACTCAGATCTGGACGACATTGATATTGAGTCTGGAGATGACCAGTCCAGAGAGGAAGATACCAGCCCTGAACAAGACGATGCGCCAATCGTCAAATATATCAATAAGATGTTGTTAGACGCGATCAAAACCGGCGCCTCGGACATCCATTTCGAACCCTATGAAAAGACCTATCGGGTAAGATACCGTCGTGACGGTATCCTGCGTGAAATTTCGAAGCCCTCCATCAAGCTGGCAGCTAAGCTATCGGCGCGCCTGAAAGTCATGTCTCAGTTGGATATTTCCGAGCGCAGAATTCCTCAGGATGGCCGCATCAAACTTAAAATATCAAAAAACAAATCCATTGATTTTCGCGTCAACACCCTACCCACCTTGTGGGGTGAAAAAATTGTTCTGCGGATATTGGACGCTGGCAGTGCACAACTGGGTATTGATGCTCTGGGCTATGAAGACGACCAGAAACAAATGTACATGGAAGCGCTGTCGCAACCCCAGGGAATGATTCTGGTGACGGGCCCCACCGGTAGCGGTAAAACCGTCTCTCTTTATACCGGTCTGAATATTTTGAATACCACCGAAACAAACATATCCACGGCGGAAGACCCGGTCGAAATCAACTTGGAGGGGATTAACCAGGTCAATGTAAATAATAAGGTGGGTCTGGATTTTAGCTCTGCCTTGCGCGCCTTCCTGCGGCAGGACCCGGATGTTGTTATGGTTGGGGAGATTCGTGATCTGGATACCGCCTCAATTGCCATAAAAGCCGCCCAAACCGGTCACTTAGTATTATCCACTCTGCACACCAACAGTGCCCCGGAAACGCTCACCAGACTGCTCAACATGGGGGTTCCGGCCTTCAATATTGCCACCTCTGCCAGCCTGATTATCGCCCAACGCTTAGGTAGAAGACTATGCAATGAGTGTAAGCAGGAACAACAAAGTATTCCTAAAGAACTCCTGCTTAAAGAGGGCTTTACCGAGGAGCAAATTGCCACTGGATTCAAAATTTACAGCCCTGGTGGCTGCCCCCGCTGTAATAACGAGGGGTATAAAGGCAGGGTCGGTATCTATGAAGTGGTCAAAATCACACCGGCCATACAAGAATTGATCATGAAAGAAGCCAGCTCTCTGGATATCGCCAAGGCCGCCCAGGAGCTGGGTTTTAAAAATATCAGGCAATCCGGCCTGATTAAAGTAATGCAAGGCGTGACCAGTTTGGAAGAAGCTAACCGGGTCACGAAGGACTAGACATGGCACAAGCAGCCCAAAAAAGTTCCACTTTTATGTGGGAAGGAATCGACAAGAAAGGTAACAAAACCAAGGGAGAAACATCCGGCCCTAATATTGCGTTGGTGAAAGCTCAACTACGCAAACAGGGGCTGAACCCAACTAAAGTTAAGAAAAAACAGCAGAGTTTATTTGGCAAGCGCAAAAAACCCATCACCCCATTTGATATTGCCATGTTCACCCGGCAGATGGCGACCATGATGAAAGCCGGGGTTCCGCTGGTCCAATCATTCGATATCGTCGCCGATGGGCTGGAACATATTGCACTGCGCGAACTGGTAGTGGAAATCAAAAATGATGTGGCCGCCGGTAACAGTTTTGCGGGTGCGCTCAGCAAACATCCCCGTCATTTCGATGATCTGTTTTGCAACCTGATCGACTCTGGTGAAAAAGCCGGTGCGCTGGAAACCATGCTGGACCGGGTAGCGACCTACCTGGAAAAGACAGAGATTCTGAAGAAGAAAATCAAAAAGGCCATGACCTACCCCATCTCGGTGTTAGTGGTGGCTTTTGTTGTTACTGGTATTTTGCTGATCAAGGTGGTCCCTCAGTTCCAGGACCTGTTTCAAGGTTTTGGTGCCGAACTCCCTGCCTTTACCTTATTGGTAATTGGCATCTCTGAATTTGTTCAGTCCTGGTGGTATATCATCCTGGGAGGCTTGATCGCACTAGGCTTTTTGTTCAGGGAGGCGAAACTTCGCTCAGAAAAATTTGCCGATACCATGGATGCCTGGGTACTCAAAGTACCTATTGTGGGTGATATTTTATACAAAGCAGCGGTAGCTCGTTTTGCCCGGGTGCTCTCTACCACCTTTGCTGCCGGTGTTCCCTTGGTGGATGCACTGGAATCAGTGGCTGGTGCATCGGGTAATGCAGTATTCCGCAAAGCGGTTTTAAAAATACGCGACGATGTGTCCTCAGGTACTCAATTACAATTCAGCATGAAAGCCAGTGGCATTTTCCCTCCGTTGGCCGTGCAGCTAACCGCTATTGGTGAGGAATCCGGTGCCCTAGATAGTATGCTGGAAAAAGTAGCGGAACATTTTGAAGCAGAAGTAGATGACGCGGTTGACAATCTGACCTCTCTGATGGAACCCATGATTATGTCGATTCTCGGTGTTCTCGTGGGCGGTTTGATTGTTGCCATGTACTTGCCCATATTCCAACTGGGTGCAGTGGTGTAAAACCATATCCACATCCATTAAAAAGGCAGAGCTTTGGCAGGCAAGCTTTCAGGGGGTGTCATTCAGCACCCCTTTTTATCTCCTTGCCATACACCGCTTTCTTAAAACGCTTCTAATACGCTCATACAATTCCATGCAAGCCTATTTTGACACGCTATCTTCTTACCCCATACTACTTTATGTAAGTGTGGCTGGCTTTGCTCTGTTATTTGGCAGCTTCTTCAATGTAGTGATCCATCGTTTACCCAAAATGCTGGAACAGGACTGGATCAACCAAAGTAGAGAATTTCTGCAACCAGAGAACGAGCGGGCACATGCTGCTACAGACGAAGAAAACAATAGAATAAGCCTCGCCTTTCCTCCTTCCTCTTGCCCTCAGTGTAACCATCAGATTAGGCCTTGGGAGAATATCCCGGTCATCAGCTATCTGTTTCTGCGAGGCAAATGCTCATCCTGCCGATCTCAAATATCACTTCGGTACCCAATAATAGAAGTGGTCACAGCAGTGTTCGCGGTCGTGGTGATACAGCATTTTGGCCTTAACTGGGTTGGCTTATCAGCACTGGCTTTTAGCTGGTTTCTGCTGGTGTTAGCGGCGATCGACTTTGATACTCAATTGCTGCCCGATAATCTGACACTACCTTTGTTATGGCTTGGTTTGCTGGTCAACATTCCTGGCTGGTTTACTGGCCTGGAAAATGCCGTTTGGGGAGCTGTACTGGGTTATCTTTCGTTGTGGTCGGTGTACCATCTGTTCAAACTGCTCACCGGTAAGGAAGGCATGGGTTATGGGGACTTTAAACTGCTGGCCGCAATTGGTGCCTGGTTGGGCTGGCAAAAAGCGTTACTGACCATCCTACTATCTTCCTTCGTGGGCGCTATTGTTGGTTTAGCACTGATAGTGCTGCTGGGACGTGATCGTAATATACCCATTCCCTTTGGCCCTTACTTAGCTGTGGCGGGATGGATTGCACTGATGTGGGGTGATAGACTCATCAGCCTCTATCTGGATAGCCAGACAGGCTTTTAACAAAACATCCTTTTAACAGAGCTCCCAGGTTAACAATACACCCGTAGTCAGCGCCAAAAGTATAACCAAAAACAATGCCTACAACAGATCGTTCTCTTATCATCGGACTAACCGGCGGCATAGGCAGCGGCAAATCCGCCGCAATGGATTGTTTTGTCCGCCTGGGCGTACCCTGTATCGATGCCGATCATGTGGCACGAGCCGTGGTAGAGCCTGGCCAGCCGGCTTTGAACGCTATCATTGAGCGTTTTGGTAAGCAGGTTTTACTCCCATCAGGCCAACTCAATCGCGCTCAACTCCGCTCCATTGTGTTTTCAAATCCTGCCGGGAAACAGTGGCTGGAGCACTTATTACACCCCTTAATCCGCGATCATATCGATCACTGGCTAAGTGATCGCAGTGAACCTTATGCCATACTATGCTCCCCATTGCTGCTGGAAACCGAGCAACACAAACTGGTAGACAGAATACTCCTCATTGATATCAGTGAGGAAATTCAAGTGCAACGCACCGGTCGCAGGGATAACAACAGCAGTGAAGAAGTTAAAAGAATTATCAGTAGTCAGATGCCAAGGCCTTTAAAACAACAAAAGGCTGATGATATTATCCTCAATATCAGGGACTTGGATTATTTAGAAGCGCAGGTTAAAAAATACCATGAGCAATACCTGATGCTTGCACAGGCACGCCAGCACAGTGGTAAAAACCAAAGCTATTAGTAATACCACCCCACATCAACTGCTTAACACCCTCTTTGCAGACAAAAATCTGCACCTGCAACAAGCCCAGGCTTATTTAGGCTAGTGCTCATCCAGAAACGCCAGTTTTTGATGGGCACTAACGCAGTACAAGGAAGTACTGCCAAATTCGATCGCCTAAGCAATTGATTTTGGGAGCAAAGTAAAATCGACATTTTACTTTGCGACTCCGCGAAACGGCATGGAAGCCGTTTCAGGATGAAAACCAGGCTAGACTGATAGTTAAAAAACATTAAGTTAGCAAAAAAATGACTATGATGAGATGAGTAAAACCAACACAACCATTGTTAAATGTCCCACTTGTCAGAAAAAAGTGGCATGGAGTAGCGACAACGACTATCGGCCATTTTGCAGTCAACGCTGCCAATTGATTGATTTGGGGGCATGGTCTTCCGAAGAATACCGCATTCCCGAGCAACAACCGCAGGAACTTTGGTCTGAATCCGGGTCTGCCGATCTAACAAGGAAACCCCTGAACTGAATTCCCTGATAAGAGGACGGGAGCCGCTGGGTTAATCATTACATTGAGTTATAGAATCCAGATTGAAATGTGTTATAGCATGATCCGATTCAAGTCCGAGGACCTGACTAGCCTATCTGTCGGCCCAACTCCCGGCCTACTTCTTCACAGGCGAAAATAGCCCTTGCTCAATTTTCATTGCCCTCCTTGTTTTCGTCTCTCTCCTGGTCTGCAGTTAATTCCTGCTATTTGCTTGTTATTATTTGTTATATCTTACGATGCTGTCGGTTCTCAGGTCGATAGAAAACAAGACTTAGCTGAATGGGGACAAAGACCGGCGTACAATGATGAGATGGGTACATCGGAGTTTAACAGTAACAATCCGTCAACTGACAAAGCAACAGCAGACATTGGGGATACCGATGGGCAACCTACGGTTCTTGACAAGACCTTTTCATGGATTGTAGAAGAGCGCAATACCTGGTCAACCCGCATCGGCAACATGGGCAGGCGCATCGATGGGTTCTTTGCAGATATTGATGCGGAAAACACAGCCAATGACAGCTTTCTAAAGCTGGGATTGTTTAATGTATGGCGCAAAGTGGAGGGTATAGACCCGGACCCTCGTTTTCGTTTCCGACTGGATCTACCCTACACCAAAGAAAAACTAAAACTGGTGATCGAAAATGAGCCGGACGAAACGGTCTCCCTGGAAGAGAAAAATCGAAGCAACGTCCTGCGCAAAGATGAAACTACGGAAGCGAGTAGCACCGGATTTTTACGTCTGCTTGGTGCGTTCAGAAACTGGAATTTGAGAAACGATTTAGGTGTGCGAATTCGTAACCCGATCGATCCATTCGCTCGCGGCCGGGCTACCAAGTCCTGGCGTTTTGGAGAGGAATGGGTATTTCGTTTAGACGAAACACTGTCTTACTTTAATTCTGAAGGACTGGCCTTCACTAGCGCCGCTTATTTTGAAAAAGATGTTTCCGACGATCTTTTTTTTCGCTCGAAGACAGAAGCCCAATGGCTAAAAACCAGGGATGGATGGGAATTTGCCCAAACATTCTCGGTATCTCATATCATTAGTGTTAGAACCGCTTCGGTATATCGCCTCGGCTGGTTTGGCGAAAGTCGTCCCATGCCAAGAACGAGGTCGTGCTACGCCAACTTCACGGTGCGTCATAAGCTATTCAGTGATTGGTTATTTTTTGAAATCACACCAGAACTACTATTTCCAAGAGACGATAACTTTAAGCCTAATCCATCGCTGACCTTTGGCATAGAAATGATATTCTCGGAATAAAAGGGAATGACAACCACTGCGACACAACCAGCCTATTTATTGCCCGTCATTGGTCACGTTAGGTCCTGCTTCCAGCAAAAATTTGGTACACCCCGTCAGCCCGGACTGGTGCAATCAGCGCAGGCCGACATTGTTCTGCTGCCCGGGTATAGCGACTTAGCCGCGATCGAGGGATTGCAAGAGTTCAGCCATATGTGGCTAGTGTTCTATTTTCATCTTTCCGCTGCCCAGGGATGGAAAAGCAAAGTCAGACCACCCCGGCTGGGTGGCAACCGATCCCTTGGCGTCTTCGCCACCCGCTCTCCGTTCCGACCCTGTCCTATTGGTATATCAGCAGTGGAACTCAAGGCAGTGACCTACCAAGCCAAACGCATTCGAATCAAATGCTCAGGTATTGACCTTGTGGACGGTACGCCCATCCTTGATATCAAGCCCTATCTCCCCTACACCGATAGCCAACCAGATGCTGAGGCAAGCTACGCTGATCAACCCCCCGCGTCCGCAAAGGAAGTCTTTTTCGCTGCAAAGGCGGAGCTGGTGCTAACCCAATTACTGCAACCAATCCCCAACCTGCGGGCACTCATTGAGGAAACGCTGGCTCTGGACCCCCGCCCATCCTACAAAACGAAGGTCGATCCAAAGCTCTATAGTCTCGCGCTTTATAACCTCGATATTAAATGGCGATTGAGCAATAGCCTAATAACTGTTGAGGACATTATTCAAAGGAATTCTGACTATCCGGAATACCAGATGGATACTGATTAAACCATTCAATTGCCGTTTCTGTCGGGTAAACCAAGCTTATGCATTCGCCAACCTAATCGGTTTCATAGTTAAGCGCTTTTACCGCCCGGCCCCTTAACTGTGTGGTCTCAAGTACGTGGTTACTTAACCACCTGATACTCGCGATTGCTTATTACGTATTACTTAGCCATCACTAACTAGTTTTCATCCTGAAACGGCTCCCATGCCGTTTCGCGGAGTCGCAAAGTAAAATCTCGATTTTACTTTACTCGCAAAATCAATCGCTTAGGCGATCGATTTTGGCAGTACTTCCTTGTACTGCGTTAGTGCCCATCAAAACTGGCGTTTCTGGATGAGCACTAACTAATTGTAACTACCGGCCCAGCAAAGGGATCGCTACCATAAAACCAGATTTTCAGGATTGCTTTGACCTTGAATTATGCTCATCCCACTCGTTACCTATAGCTCATTTTTTAGTGATAGCATCTAATAAAAATTTTGCAATCCCGAAATTGAGCAGGCAAAACGTTCGATGGTTGCCCGCATCCTTCATTACTGCTTTCTATCTGTGGATTGCTCAAGATACAGTGGCCGCTGACCCAGAAAAACAAGCTAACCATCAGGCAGGGACTGCGATCAAATCACGCTATTTGCCTCCCTTGTTAGCTCCTAACTATTTACCAACCACGCTAATTTACGGAATACCCGGATTTAACACCGGATTGCTACCCACTGATAGCGCCTATGAATTAACCACCCAGATTTCTACCGCTAATACATTTATCAAAACAGACAAGCGCGGCGAATTACTCATTTTAGATGGCGAAGTAAGAGCCACCACAATTACCTTGCAATGGCGGTTTCATGAGGATTGGCAATCCCGTGTGATAGTTCCCCATATCGCTCATACCATAGGTATATGGGACGATCTGATTACTGATTGGCACCATTGGTTTGGCCTGCCCCAAGGCAGGAGAGAAGAAGACACTAATGGACAGTTTAGCTACACCTACCGTCGGAATGACGATATTATTTTGAACCACCCCCATCCGAGCAGCGGTATTGGGGATACACGTATCGCAATATCACGTGCAATCCCTTATAACGGACATCAACTGACCTCCCACATTGAGATCAAGGCACCAACGGGGAATAGTGAAACACTGACAGGTAGCGGAGCATGGGACTGGTCTGCAGGAGTCGGATGGGAACGGGGATCCGGGACAACATTCGGTGCTGTTTTGTCATTTGCAACTCTAAACATCACCTATTTGGGTAAAACGACATCAAATTTGTCAACAATACAAAAAAGAAAAGTAATATCCGCCCGAGGGGGCTTACATTGGCATGCCTTGGATTGGATGAGTCTGACAGCACAACTCGATGGCCATTCGCCACTTTATGACAGTAGCACCAAAGCATTAGGAGGCAGCAGTCTGCAACTGACATTGGGAGGTCGTTTTTTCTTAACGAGTAAGCAAAGACTTGATCTCAGTATTGGTGAGGATCTGAATACCAAAATATCTCCGGATTTTGTGGTAAACATGGCCTTGTCCTATCGCTTTTAACACAACTTTTTTATTTTTTTCACAACCCGGGAGAACTAATGAAAACCAACAAAACGTCACTAATGCTGGCTATGTTACTCGTTACACTGGTCGTCTTCCCTGCCGCCATCGAAAAGGTCATAGCGTCAGAGCTTGACCTCAACATCAGCAGCAAAGCGATCAACGTCCAATTTGACACCCAAGCCAGAGCTTCCACTCGCAACAGTGCGAAATTCCACGTGGGAGCGGGCTACATCTATCGGGAGGGTGGTACCAAAATTGGCAATCTGGATTTTCACGCACTGGGTCAAACAGCCATTCAAAATCTGCCAACCACAGTGTTTATTGGAGCCCGGGCTATTTATTTTGATGAAGATGCAGGGGACGGGGCCGGTTTAGCACTGGGTGGTGGTGCTCAAATTAACTTACCGCAAGTGCCAGGTTTTAGTGTCAAAGGAACTGCTCATTTCGCACCCCAAATTACTTCACTAGATGACCTGGAAAATTTGTTTCGAACAGACATCAGAGCTAACTATCGCATCATTCAAAATGCTGATCTCTATGTAGGTTACCGTCTTATTCGTGCCAAGATAGAAGATCGTGGTTCAAATTCGGTGGACGAAAACGTTCATCTCGGTTTTACCTTTATTTTTTGATCTTTCGATGTTTTTTGGCATTTTGCCTTAATAATTTACAGTTAACCCTTGCAGCCTGCCTCCATCGAGACAGGCTCAGTATTCATCACTATTTTGCAAAACTGATCGAACCCTGGAGTGCCCCCGATTCAGAACCAATGGGCAAGCGAAGGGTCAAGCCCATTCGCAACATTAAACACCAAGAGCAAAGCAATGAACAAATTACCAGCAGAGTTCAAAGCCGAAGAAATACACCGAAAATTTTACAACTCGTCCAGACTCTGGCAAAAAATACGCAAAACCGCCTCTGTAGCGAGCCAAAACACCATCGAAACAGCCTTGATTCTCTACTACACATCCACTGCAAAAGAAACACCGGCCTGGTGCAAGGGTGTCATCTATGGTGCCTTAGGTTATTTTATTTCGCTCATCGATGGGATTCCCGATTTGACACCATTGCTCGGTTATAGTGACGATGTGGCCGTAATGGCTGCTGCAGTAGCGACGCTGACCCAGTACATCACACCGGAAATCAGGAAAAAAGCGAAAACAAAAGCAGAGAAGCTATTCGGCAACGATTCCCAACACAACGCTAGCTAGTTATCATCCTGAAACGGCTTCCATGCCGTTTCGCGGAGTCGCAAAGTAAAATGTCAATTTTACTTTGCTCGCAGCGCTGGAGAAATTTCTTTGGTGGGCAACTCACTTTGGAAGGCGGGCTTTTGCGACTTCAAGTTACCTACCCAATTCAGCGCTTGCCAGCTCGTCTCAGCGCGGCAGGTTTAAAGTCTCTGGAACTCGCTTTTAAACCCCAAACATAAGCAACGGGTTCCTCATTAGAAAGACCAAGCACCAGATAGCGACCAGAAAGCACGTCATACAATGTTTCTGCCGCGTACCATGAAACCTTTTCATCATAAAATTGCATATGATGGCCCTCTCCTACCCGCCATAGTTGGCCCCGCCCATCATAATGATCAACCAAAGCGATTTGCCAGGTATCCTCATCAATATAGAAAACCCGCTTAGCATAGATATGGCGACTGCCCTCTTTCAAAGTTGCTTCGACAACCCACACCCGATGCAATTCATAACGGGTTAAATCCTGGTTGACGTGACCCACTTTGATAATATCGTCATATTCATGCTGGGTAGAACTCAACTCATAAGAGTTGTAAGGAATGTACATTTCCCGCTTGCCGACAAACTTCCAGTCATAGCGATCGGTGGCTCCATTGAACAGATCGAAATTGTCAGAGGTTCGCTGACCATCGGCCGCCGTGCCAGGGCCATCATAAGCGACCTGTGGCGCACGCCGCACCCGCCGCTGCCCACTGTTGTAAACCCATGCTCGTCTGGGCTCTTTAACCTGGTTGATAGTTTCATGAGCTAACAGCACGTTACCGGCCAGTCGTGCTGGGGAGACTATGGACTGCTTGAAATAGAACAACACATTGGGGTCAGTCTTGCCCGGTTTATAATCGGTCAAGGAAGGTGTAAAGGTAATTTGTTCCTCAAACTTTACCGGTGAATAGGAACCATTGGCCGTTGGCGTCATTTGCACCACATTGCGTTGAAAACTGCCACCGCGCCAACGGGTAACATGATTCCAAATCAGTTGCGTCCCTTTTTCACTTTCTGAGCCAGAGGGAATAGGAAACGGGACCGTCAGCGTCATATTGCTGATGCCAAAACCGCCTTCGATCATTTCAGCTTCAGTGGCATTCTTTTTTGCCGCGTCATATACGCGTTGGTCATAACCAGCTGTTCTGTGGGTGGGGAAAACCCTTAATTTAAAGCTGTCATAGCGCTTAAACATGGCCATGTGGCCGACGGATAATTTATCTTTGTGCTGTTCTGCATTGGCTGCTGTTATTTCAAACAGTGGTTTTTCTGCTGCAAAAGGGTTTATGTAATTACGCCCATCAAATCCGGCAGGCGGCGTAGTGATGCCACCATCCCAAGAGGGGATAGAGCCATCGGCATTACCGGCCTTTTCCGCTCCGATGGGAGTCAGGCTTCTCCCCAGCTTATCCGCTTCTTCCGCTGACACTTTGGCAAAGCTGTTGGCTGCCGCTAAAGAGAAAGCAAGTGCACTGATTCCAGCGATGATTCTTATTTTCATTTTTTTACCTCTGTAAACATATTGTCATGCCATTTAGTTAAGCAGGGATGTCAAATGGGCATTGCCACTATTTCGCATCATCAATCGCTGGACAACACCAATCAGGGAAGTCGTCAGGCGCCAAAGATCGTCAACCATTGAAGCGTATAAAACCGCTTTAAAAAGCGGCTGATAAGCTCAACGTATAGTTGTCCCGGTCATTGAGGAAGTTATAGGGCTCACCGCCAAAAAAGGAGGTATAACCAATTGATGCGGTATATCGGTTTAAATAAAGCGCATCCAGTTTAAGTCCCAGGGATTTGGCGCCTTCGCGAAATTGCACTGGCCCCCAGCCAATTACATCATGACTCCAGCTTAATATAGGTGATAGGTTTATGCCTGCAAACACATCGTTATAATTCAAGGTGAAGCGCATGCGATAACCCGCCGAAAATTCAGTCACGAAGCCATCATCTTCACAATACTTGGGGTTACTATTGGCAGTTTCGCAATCAACCGTGGCAAACTCATTAGCCACTGGGCCAAATCCAAACGTCGCGTCTCGCCCAAAGCGGGAATCGTCTACAAAATCATGGATATAAGTACCACCAAACTCGGAAATAAAGGTGAGGCGACTGGCTCCCAACACCTGATCGAAAAAGTTGATAAAAGTGATCTGTGCCTGGGTTACCGGAAATTCTTCAAAACCTTGAATTACTTCACCATAGCCACCGGGTTGGTAAAAGGCAGAAGAAGTAGAGTCCAAACTGGCGGCCGTCATTTCAAAACCGTTACGTCCGACAGGGAAATTAGGACGGTAGGTAATTTCTCCGCCTACGGACCAACCGCCATCAGTACTGGTATTGAAACTGATCCCGTACATATCAATGCCTTCGGGATAGACCAGGTTATAGGTACTGCTAAAGGGTACGCCCTCCTGTTGCTTGGTGAAGTTGGCGTAGGGTAAGAAGCTATGGGTACGGGTGTAATAAAAGCCGAATTCGGTGTCACCTAAATCCGCTGCGTACCAGCGCGCCGCAAAACCATAGATACCTTCGTTACTGGCTTCTTCATCCCCTTCTCTTTCAACAGTGAGGCCATTTTCCACCAGGAAGCTTTCCGGCGCATTACCCGCTGTAATGGGCCCACAACCAGGGGCCGCCACATCGGAGTTGGAGAAAAAGGTGCCGCAGGGATCCAACTGAACCGGTTCCCACTGAAGCTGATAAAAACCTTCAACGGTTACATCATCACTGACACCCACTGATCCATACAGCAGATTGACCGGAATGAGAACATCTTTAACCTGCGCTCCAGGTGCCCGCACCGCCGCAAAGTCGATGGGGTTGATGGAATTGACCCCACCAAAAATAAAAGTGCTTTCTCCCCAGCTAACCACCTGCTTACCAAAACGCAGACTGACTGGTGTATCCTCTCCAAGCCAGAAATCACCCCAAATATAAGCGTCCAGAAAACGCACATCGGCTCCAGCCTGCTCGCGCCCCTCATCATTTATGGGACGGGAATTACCGAAAGCGTCGGTATCTCTGCTTTCATCCATGATTTCTTTGTCGTAGAAATATCTTAAGCGGGTAAAACCGCCGTAACCCTCATAACGGAGCAATAGATCTGTAGTGCCACTGACTCGCTTGGAATAAGTTTTATTCTTTGCAAAATTCCAGTTGCCGTCATCAGTGGTGGTACTAGAGGCCCCTGTGGTGCCGGGGCCAATTCCCTGATTACCCTGGGCCAGGGCATCTTTATCACGGTCTTCTGCCCGCCACGCCGCCCCTACTGTGAGCGTTGTATCTAAAGAACCTTCAATATCGCCAAGGTAAAACTGAAAAGCAAAGGCAGGCGAGGCGACAAATACTGCCGCCGACGCAACAGCCCAAACAGACGTTTTGCACCAAAGGCGCACGCACCGATGCTTGTTCATCATTGAATGTTACTCCGTTATTTTTATTCGCCTTTCACCGAGGGTGAAATCTTTTTATAGGACTGGAATGAATAATTATTATTTGTATTTAATCGCTCTTATTAACGCTGCCTGCTGTCGCTCAGTGGGCTTATTTTTATAGTTAGTGCTCATCCAGAAACGCAAGTTTTGATGGGCACTAACTCAGTACAAGGAAGTACTGCCAAAATCGATCGCCCAAGCGATTGAATTTGAAAGCAAAGTAAAATCGACATTTCACTTTGCGACTCCGCGAAACGGCATGGAAGCCGTTTCAGGATAAAAACTAGTTTGCTTGCTGTTTTTCGCGTTCTTGAAGCTCGCTCTTTGGTAAATTCCGAAAGTTTGATTCACTGCATTGTATCATCGCTGGTTAGTTCGGCTGGTGAACTATCACCGATGATATTGTAGACCAGTTTATTATACTAAAGGTGAATCACCCCTATGCCTAGGCAAGTGTGCCAACTTGCAAGCACTTCGGCAACGATTATTTAAACCCGCTAAGCTCCAGCGGGGAAGAAAGGAAGAACCAAGGGGATGTCAGGAGATCGTTAAGCCCGATGCTCGGCAGCCAGATAATCATGAGATTGCATTTCCAACAAGCGGCTTTGAGTGCGCTCAAATTCAAAAACCAGACGTTGTCCTGAATACAATTCATTGACAGGCGCAGCCGCTGAAATAATCACCTTAACCCGACGGTCATAGAACTCGTCTACCAAACTAACAAAACGTCGGGCCTGATCCTCAGTCTCACTTGTTAACAGGGGAATATTGCTAATGACCACGGCATGGAATTCTCTGGCAAGTTCAATGTAGTCATTTTGGCTGCGAGGACCATCACATAGCTCACTAAACTCAAACCAGACCACATCTTCGGCCCGTTGGCGGGCGCGAAGGGGCCGGCCATTAACCTCCATATCAATGCCATGGCATCCATCCTCCAATGCCAACTGTTTAAAGCAATCCACTAAGCCGTGTTCGGCTACTTCATCCAGGGGGCTGTAATAAAGCGCGGCTTGTCTTAGTGTGCGCAAGCGGTAGTCCTGACCACTATCAATATTGACGATTTCCGTGTGTTCATTAAGCAGAGCAATGGCGGGCAGAAAACGTTGTCGTTGCAAACCATCCTGATAAAGCAAATCAGGCACGATGTTTGATGTACAAACCAAACAAACACCACGGTTAAACAGAGCCTCTAACAAATTCCCAAGAATCATGGCATCACCGATATCTGTGACATAAAACTCGTCGAAGCAGATCACACAGGCTTGCTGACTAAAGTCGTCCGCTATCAGTTGCAGAGGGTTTTTTTGTCCTTTTAAGCGGTTGAGTTGTTGGTGCACCAACTGCATAAATCGATGGAAGTGAAAACGCATTTTGTGAGTAAAAGGCAGGCTTTCATAGAACATATCCATCAGGTAGGTTTTGCCACGCCCCACACCACCCCAAAAGTAGAGGCCCTTTTCCGGCCTGACCGGCGCTTTAGAGGCAAACATTTTTTTCGCCAGTTGCTGCCAAGGCTTTTGCGACGGCGGTGGTCGCCTGGCGGCTAGCAAACGCTCATACAAATGCTGGAGTTTGTCCGCCGCCAAGGCTTGTGCTGGGTCGTCAACGAAGCCATGTTTTTGTAGGTCACTTTGATACTTTTCCAGCGGCGTTACCACAAATGGTCATCTCCAGGTGAGCAAGGCATAAATGAATTGGGGAACCAAAATATCCAGAGTCGGGCGAATTATATTTTTTTTGTCTGGTCAAAGTCCAAACTTAAGCCATGGTAAGCTCTAAAGGCTGGAGACTAATTTTGTTTTCACCGCGAGTCCCCTGCCCTGCACACCGGATTGATACTTAACGAAAACCGCAGCCGTCAGTCCAGGCACCGTAAATTGCTGCTCAATGCAAACAGCCTGTTTAACGACCTCATCAACTCCTGCGGCCTGGCGCGGATGTAGCTGAAAATTCTCAGCGCCCTGCACTTCCAGTGTTTGTTGTTCCGGTGTGCCATTAACCATCACCACAACAGCATCATGGTTTAGATCAAGATCCTCCAGCCCAGCCCCATCATCCACTGTCATCACAATGACGCCAGCGACTTGAGATGGCCCGGTATTTGGAAAATCCACCCGGGCTTTTATTTGTTCGCCAGTGGCTAACCGCAATAATTTAGAACTGTAGCGAATGGCGATAAAGTCGCGGCATACCTGACCAGCCCATTCGATCTGGTCAGGATTCGGTCGCGCTGCAGCATCTCTTATAGCTTGCTTTATAATCGGCCAATTGATGCCATCCTTGTGCTCAGAAGGTAGACCCACATTCCAATTAGTACTCTGTTTAGAGAAATCCACTTTATTAAACCAATCACCGGCATTATAGCTATCCCGTGCCATCGACTTGGATCGCAGTAAGTCGCATCCCATGTGAAGAAAGGGTATGCCTTGACTGAACAACGGTAGCGCCAATGCCAGCACTTGCATGCGCACCCGCACGGCTGTGCTGGTTGCGGTTGCGATCTTGTATTGATTGTTGTCCCAAAGCGTTTGGTTGTCATGCTTAGACACATAATTGATTGTATCCGTGGGCAGCCGGGCATAGGCGGCTGGTTGTCCGTTATAGCTGATCTGCTTACCTTGTCTGTTAGCACCTGTATGAGTGGTTAGGATAAAGTCAACTAGATTGGCCGCCATGCCCAATCGAATCAAGTCGGCTGATATCAGCAGACTTTGCTTGCTTTCCGCGTCAGCATGACTGACTTCATTAGGCAGATAATAGAGCCCGTTGGCAAAACCCTGATTAGCCCGAATCCATTTACCGGTGTCGAAAGGACTACCCCCCCGCACCGCATCGCGCATACGATCTGAGAAAGTTCCAATGCCCGTTCCGGACATATTCAGTTGGGTCGCCTGAGTAAATAAACGATCATCCACAACCTCGCCAAAATTCCAGCCTTCACCATAGAAATAAGCATGTGGACAAACTTGTTTTACTACCTGCAAAGCCTTGATCATTCCTGTTCGAGGATGATGTCCCATGAGATCAAAACGAAAACCATCGATATGATAATCCCTCGCCCACACTGACAAGGAATCTTCCATCAGCTTTTGAAACATCACCGCTTCAGTAGCGGTATTTTCGCAGCAAGTGGACCGCTCAACCGAACCGGAAACAGGATCAAGCCGGTGGTAGTAACCCGGTACAATTTTGTCCAGCACTGATTTTTCATCACTGCCAGAGCCATGGGTGTGGTTGTAGACAACATCCATTACTACACAAAAGCCCATGTGGTGTAGCGCTTGAATCATTTGCCTGAATTCCAGTATGCGCACTGAACCCTCCGGGTCAGTGGCGTAACTACCTTCTGGAACTGAATAATGGAATGGATCGTAACCCCAATTAAAACTGTCCACCCGTCCTAAGTCGTTCATCAAACACTGGGCATCACCACTGGCGGGGTCGAGACAAGCCATGATTTCTCTGAGGGTCATCTCAGGAGGGCCCGGTCGATGGCCAATATTGGATTCAGGGAAGCGCTGGCAAAAAGCGGCTTTACTGCTATCTAAGTCAAATCGTAGGTCGCTATGCTCATTAATCGAGGCGATATCAAACACGGGCAAGAGATGTATATGGGTTAAACCTGCTGCTCGCAGCGCACGTAAATGGCACACACTATCACGCTCGGCCTCAGTGAAAGCCAGGTATTTGCCATGGTAGCGCTGGCTGCCTTTTATATCACTGACACTAAAATCCCGCAGATGAAGTTCGTAAATACTGATATCTTCAGGATTAACCCCACGCTGGCCGGCCGCCACTGCATCTTGTTGCCATCCCACAGGCATTAAACAAGGGCTATTAATATCAACTACCTGACTATACTCGCTGTCAGTGGACAAACTGATTGAATAGGGATCGGTAGTGACAAAGCTTTGCACAGTATCCAGGAAATAGTGATAGAGGGTGACTCTGAAGCGATAATAAAGGCCTGCAATATCCCTATCGCAGATACCACGCCAGACCCCGGAATCTGAGCATTCTGTCATCTCGATGACTTGTAACAGTTGTTTCTTCAAATCAAACAGCAGCAACTCTGCCTTTTGAGCAGTCGGAGCCCAAAGGGCAAAGGATGTTTCCTCACCAACACAGATACCTAACTCAACCTGCCGCGCTGCTTCAGCGTACAGTTGGTCGAGCACACCACGAGTTTGCACCTTGGTCGCCTCTAATAAACGTCCATCTTGCTGGTAAGCCGCCACAATGAGCTGCCCTTTCAGCAGCATCTGATGATCGATACCAGCAGGCAACTTCCACATGGGCCAGGACGCCAGATGGGGAAAATGTTGAATGACAGAGTGCGGTGCCTTGGTGGCTTTTAAGGGAAAACGGATGCCACCAACCAGAGACGCGGCCGCCTCATCCATATAGATATCGGCATTGGCAGAATAGTAAAGACTCACCAAACCAGCGGCTGGATAAGCAATAACATCAGCGGTCAACCAATGGGCTTTTGCGTGCTTAATCATTTAAGTGGGCACCAAATAGTTGGCCCTGAAAAATGCAACCTGAAACGCCCTTCCCGTTCGAAAATAGTCGAGGAAATCTGATTAATTTATTTAAAATCATTACTGTGGGCATTTTTCAGGTTCAACTAAATTGGCTAAGAAGCTACTATTCCCACTAAGAACGATAAAATCAATGGTGCATTTGGCTTTTCATCCGAGCCATCCTTGCTATCACCGCCCGGTTTATCCCAGGCATTGTTATCATGGTTTTCATCCTGAAACGGCTTCCATGCCGTCTCGCGGAGTCGCACAGTAAAATGTCGTTTTGCTTTGCTCGCAAAATCAATCGCTTAGGCGATCGATTTTGGCAGTACTTCCTTGTACTGCGTTAGTGCCCATCAAAAACTGGCGTTTCTTTATGATCACTATCATAAGGATTGTTATCACCATCTGACCAGCACATCACCCTGTTGGATATTCAATCGGGTTGGGTCTGTATTCAGCGTGCCCATAGCAAATTCCGATTGCACCTGACTCACCTGCAACACTTCCTTCACTGGGAATAATTGTGCTCCCTGAAAAGTATCGCCCCGGAATAATTGTCTGGCCCGGTAGAGCTGGAACTGATCACCGGGGCGAATGCCCGCATTGGTGCCAGAGCCAAACAATATCTGCCGATCTTCCACATGAGTAATCCGTGCCATAAAGGGTTGACAGCGCACACTCTCCTCAATGTGCGCCGCCATCCGCCGCAATTGGGCCAGCACCTTTTGGCCATAAGCCAATTGCTGGAATGCGGGCGACATAAAGGCTACCTGTTGATTTTTCTCCAATGGCCAGAGCGCTTGGGTATGGTAACGCTGCTCAAACAACAGAGCGCCACTAAAGCCATCGTGAATAAATAAATCCACACTAAAATCCCGTTGCAGGTCAACTAACTTCCAATACCGCATTGAACGCTTGATCAATGTGTTCTTGTAGGCGTTCTGATTATGCAAGGCCACACTTCTGATAACCCCCGACACCACGAACTGAACGCCCAACTCACGGGAAGCTTTCACGGCCTTAGAGAGTATTCGCTGTTCGGTTTCATAAGTGGGCGCATTGAAACTCTCCTGATACAGTCGAATCTGGCTCGCTGAATGAGGCTGCAGGGATAGTGATTGATTCAACAATCGGACTAGTGTGGCCGGTAATCCTCTTTCCATGTTTTCTAAGCGACCAACAGCACCTTCCGGTCGGTGTTGCATTGAAAAACCAAGAAAGCCTACGCGCTTGCGATAGTTCAGTGCTGTTGCCGATCTGCATTGATAGGTTGAAGTTGCCAGTGTGTCAGTATTTCCGTCTTCTAAATCAGCTTTTAATTCAGCGTTGGCACGCTGGTAAGCATCTGAGCGTGCTGACTTTCTGGCAGCGTCCAGATCATCATCCACGATCACCGCCTCGCTACTGACCCGAATCCACTCAGCATTCGCGGCCGTCAGAGGCACCCACTGGCTTAGTACAAGTGTCAGCAGCAGAACCCTTTTTCTCATCAACCTTTCCTCTTTGTACTTTATTTTGCTTTCCAGTCTTTGCTTTCCAATTCAAAATCCACCGGGCGTGTCCGGCCTTCCGCAGGGTAGACAAGAAAATATCGTGCCAGCGAGCACTCGCCGGATGATATTCTATGCTTTCTGCATCAATAGTCTGCAAAAGCGCTTGGTTAGCCTGCTCGGCAACGGTTCTAACCGCATTGCCACGGGTGTAGATAATTCAAGGCAATAGAAGGGGCAGAACCCGCGGCAGTTAATTGCCTACTGAACTTCCGCCAGGACGAACACAATCCGCTATTTGCCGCCTCGAAGCGAAACCGGGTAAGCTACCCCACCCACGACGATGGTGGGCTAAACAAAATTAGCGAGCCAAAAGCAACAAACAGCGGGATTCAACATGCAAATATACTTGGTTGGCGGTGCCGTGCGGGACCAACTCCTCGGTATCGACGCCAAAGACCGGGATTGGGTGGTGGTCGGTGCTACTCCCCAAGCCATGCGCGACCGGGGTTACCAACAAGTGACGGCTGACTTCCCGGTATTCCTGCACCCAGAAACCGGGGAAGAATACGCACTGGCGCGGACGGAACAGAAGAGCGGCAGCGGCTATCAGGGTTTTACCTGTGACTATTCCATACAGACTACGCTGGAACAAGATCTGAAGCGACGGGACCTCACCATTAACGCCATGGCCCTCAATGAACAGGGCGAACTGATCGACCCCTTCAATGGCCAGCAAGATTTGCAGCACAAACGATTAGCCCACATAACGTCAACCTTTGCCGAAGACCCGCTGCGGGTACTGCGCGTCGCCCGCTTTGGCGCATACCTGCAGGCCAGAGGCTTTGAGGTGGCGGCCGATACGATCACGCTGATGCAAACGATGTCCCGTAGCGGTGAATTAGCAACGCTAACGCCAGAGCGGGTTTGGCAGGAAACGCAAAAAGCGCTGACCACCGCTCGACCTGATAGTTACTTCCGCATTCTGCATGAGACCAATGCTCTGTCCGAGTTATTTCCTGAAGTGGACTGCCTGTTCGGTATTCCAGCTTACTTTCCTACCCTGCATCGGAATAATGCACAACCGGGGAATAGACCCAACCAAGAGACTGAACACGACCGCGGGGATCATCACCAACCAGTGAAAGATGCTGGCGAGCACGCTTTAGATTCACTCACTCAGGCTGCCGCGCTGACAGGAGACGTCAGCATTCGCCTGTCGGCACTGCTGTTAGGGGTTGGCAGAAGTCGCAGCAATAGCCGTCTCTGGCCCCAACATGATGGCTTTGAAACCCTCAGCGGGCCTATTATCCAGCATTTTTGTCAACGCTTCCGCAGCACCAAATCGCTGCGGGAACTTGCCACCCTGGCAGCCCAGAACCACCAAATGATTCATCGCACTTGCAGTCTCACCCCTGCAGAAGTTGTGGCTTTACTGGACCGCTGCGACGTCTGGAGACGCCCTGAGCGCTTCCAGCAGTTGCTAACAGTTTGTGAAGCAGAGGCATGGGCACGGGAGCACAGCGATGTAGTCGGGAATAAGAGCTTTGCTGCTGCGCCTGTGCTCACCAGCGGATCAGAAAGAGAGCTGCAAAACCGTCGCTCCTGCAATTCCAGTTATGAGCCCAGCTATGTTCTGCAAGAAGCTGAACGAAAATGCCGGGAGATTGATGTTCAACGACTAGTCGAACAAGGATACCGGGGGCAGTATTTGAAAGACCACTTACAGGCCAAAAAGGTTGAAGTGGTTGACTCCATCAATACAAAACCAGACGCCTGATATTCGCCAGCCAATAACACAGATAGTCTTCGTTGAAGAAACCAGGCCCGGCTTATTTCCTGAATAATGCTGCCCAAGGACATGGGCGGCTTCACCAGGGTAAAAAGTTTTGGTTTTTTGCCAGCGCGTCGGTATCCTACGACAGCTAATTTCCGCAGAAGCCACTCTGTCAGTGTTTGTATTGTAGATACTCAGTCGCTTCACTATAAAAAACTACTTTTTCAAGACTTCATTCCAAAAGAGATAACCACCATGACTGAACTCAGAAAAGTTGTTATAGCCGCCGCAACCCGAACTCCTGTTGGGAGTTTTGGGGGTTGCCTCTCGACCATGAGTGCCGATCAACTCGGCACTATCGTTATCAAAAAGCTGCTGGATAAAACTGGTATTGCTCCAGCGTCGGTAGATGAAGTCATCTTAGGTCAGGTTTTAACTGCTGGCAGTGGGCAAAATCCAGCACGTCAATCCGTCCTGAATGCGGGCTTACCGGTCAGTGTTCCAGCCATCACTATTAACAAAGTCTGTGGTTCTGGACTGCGTTCGGTACAACTAGGTGCCCAGGCCATTGCCATGGGAGAAGCTGAAATTATCATCGCTGGTGGCCAGGAAAGCATGAGTCAGGCCCCTCACCTGCTGCCACGTAGCCGAGATGGTATGCGTATGGGCAATTGGAAGATGATAGATTCCATGGTCTACGACGGTTTGTGGGACATATTCGATGACTATCACATGGGTGTGACCGCTGAAAATATTGTTGCCCAATACAATATTTCAAGAGAAGAGCAGGATGCTTTCGCAGCGGCATCGCAAAATAAGGCCGAAGCGGCAGTCAAAGCGAATCGTTTTGCTGAAGAAATCTGCCCGGTTGCCGTACCTCAACGTAAAGCGGATCCGATCATTGTAGACAAAGATGAGGGTCCGAGAGCAGGCGTCACCGAAGCAAAACTAGCCAAATTACCTGCAGCATTTAAAAAAGATGGGTCGGTCACACCGGGTAATTCATCCACTATCAATGATGGTGCAGCAGCGGTGGTTCTGTGCACGGAAGAAAAAGCCAGTGAGTTGGGCCTGCAGCCTATAGCCACCATCAAGGCCGGCGCCATTGCTGGAGTCGCCCCTTCAATTATGGGCACCGGTCCTATTCCCGCCAGTCGCCGCTGTCTTGAAAAAGCAGGCTGGGGAATTGATGATCTGGACCTGATTGAAGCGAATGAGGCCTTCGCCGCCCAAGCCATCTCCGTCAATCGTGATATGGGCTGGGATACCAGTAAGGTCAATGTCAACGGTGGCTCTATCGCCATTGGTCACCCAATCGGCGCATCCGGTTGCCGCGTGTTGGTCACCTTACTGCATGAAATGGTTAAGCGAGACGCTAACAAGGGTCTGACAACCCTATGCATCGGCGGTGGCATGGGCATCGCATTAGCCATAGAGCGCTAAAATTTTCAAGAAAAGCTGGTAAAAGGCGCGATTTTTTTGGCCAGCAATGCAGCCATGTGGGTGGAAGATAACGGGATAACTGCTTAATGCTCACCCACAAGGCTTGTTTGCAAACTTGCCAGTAAGACTCACCTGCAATTTTTTCCATGAGGCAAAGCTTGCCCTGCTGAAGTGAAGTCTGCTTCTGTTACTCCAGATATTCCCCTCCACCAAGCTGTCCATCCTATGCTGCATATTGTTCTGTTCCAGCCAGAGATTCCTCCCAATACAGGCAACGTCATTAGGCTCTGCGCCAACAACGGCTTTCAACTCCACCTGATCGAACCCTTAGGCTTTATTTGGGATGATAAGCGTTTGCTCCGGGCCGGATTGGACTATCATGAATTTACCCGGGTACAAAAACACCCTGACCTTGCCAGCTTTGAAAGCAAGATCAAACCAGAGCGAATGCTCGCGCTATCAACCCGGGGGCAACGCTCATATCACGAAGTGAGCTATCAACCTGGGGATGCACTGTTGTTTGGTCCGGAAACCAGGGGCCTGCCTGACCAGCTGCTACAACGACTCGGGCCAGAAAATACATTGCGCATTCCCATGGTGCCCCCGAGTCGCAGCATGAACCTATCCAACAGTGTTGCAATCGTCGCTTGGGAAGCCTGGCGTCAGCACAATTTCCTCAAGGGTCAGTAACCTTCAAAAAGCATTTTCTGTAAAAACCCTAAAAAGAGATTCCAACTGGTTCCAACCCCGGATTAACGTCAACTTACAAAAATCAAACCGGATGTAACCAAATTGTCCGGTTCGAGCGCAAAACGAACTAAAAATATCCCGGTTTCAACCGATTATGAATTATAGTGAATAATGTCTGTTAACATTTTTTAAATCAAAGGTTAACTGACAAACCACACATCCAACCAGCGACTGACTGCCGGGTACTGGCTGCCAGAAGAAACTGACTAAAAGTGTGACCCTATGAATAAAGCGACCCAACCCAATCTTCGCTATCACCTGAGAATCCCTGCTGATCTGGTAGCTTATCTGGCTTCAGAAAAAGGGCCGGTCGTACAAGCTGCGATCATTAATATATCCAGAGCTGGCATGATGATATCCTGCGGCCGCGACGACCTCAGCACGATCATTCCCAAGGGCATCGCCAACGCACCGAAACGCAGTGTGGAAGTCACTGTTGATTTCTCTCTGCCAATTCTGGATGAAGGCCTGGTAGTGCTATCACAGCCCATGATACCGGCATACACACGCCGGCTAGCCAAAGACGAATATCGTGTCGGGCTGGAATTTAGCCGCTTGGGAAGAGAGCAGAAGCGATTGCTGGAGCAATATATTGCTGAGAATCGCAACAAAGCAGAGTCAGCTTAAGCAGCCTTGTCGCCATCCTTCTACTACACTGCCGCCTGATTACCAGCATCAAACCCGCTTCCACCAGATTGCCCATTTCATTCAATCCTACGAACAAAAATCAGACCTGCTCAACTTTGCTTGGATAGAGTCAAATGATCACTACCTTGCAAGGCTAGAGCAAGTAATCTACAGAACTGGGAATTCTATAAGACAATAACAAAATCTTCTAAAAAACACCCTTCTTAGAATTGCTAATAGTTTGGTATAGTACGCCGCGTAAAGTTACATCCATTGAAGCTCCACAGCAAAGTCAATAAAAAGCAAGCAAGTCAGCTAAGCAGCTATAGCATAATGCAGACGTTACCGGGCTAAATAATCCTGATATCACAGCCGTCAAACTAAACGGATGACAACATGACCAACATTCAACTGACTCACCTGAAACAGCTCGAAGCTGAAAGCATTCATATTATTCGCGAGGTTGCTGCCGAGTTTGAGCGACCCGTTATGCTTTATTCTATCGGTAAAGATTCGTCTGTAATGCTCCATCTGGCTCGCAAAGCGTTTTATCCCGGCATTCCTCCTTTTCCATTGATGCATATTGATACCACCTGGAAGTTTAAGGAAATGATTAAGTTCCGGGATGACCTGGCCGCCAAACTGGGATTGGATTTGATTGTCCACATCAATGAAGACGGTGTGCACGCTGGCGTCGGCCCTTTTACCCACGGCAGCGCCAAGCATACGGACATTATGAAAACCGAGTCTTTGAAACAAGCTCTCAATAAATACCAATTTGACGCCGCCTTTGGTGGTGCCCGCCGTGATGAGGAAAAATCCAGGGCCAAAGAGCGGGTGTACTCGTTCCGCGACAACCATCATCGCTGGGATCCTAAAAATCAGCGCCCAGAACTATGGAGTCTTTACAACGGCCGCATCAATAAGGGCGAGAGCATAAGAGTGTTCCCTCTCTCCAACTGGACTGAATTGGATATTTGGCAATACATCTATCTGGAAAACATCGATATTGTGCCTCTATATTATTCCGCCAAAAGGCCGGTGGTTGAGCGGGATGGCACCCTCATTATGGTGGATGACGATCGTATACCCTTGCGTCCCGGTGAAAAACCCATGCTTAAGAGCGTCCGCTTCCGCACCTTGGGTTGCTATCCTTTGACCGGTGCGGTGGAGTCTACTGCTGATAACTTACCGGAAATTATTCAAGAGATGTTGTTAGCCACCAGCTCTGAGCGACAGGGCCGGGTGATCGACCACGATCAGGCCGCGTCAATGGAGCAGAAGAAAAAAGAAGGGTATTTCTGAGCCAGCATGCAGAAATCCAGCATTCAACCCTGACTCTTTTATCTCTTTATCTCAATTTTTAGTAGCTTGTAGCCGGAATTTAGCCATGTCACATCAGTCCAGTCTTATTAGCGATAACATTCTCGAATACCTACACCAGCACGAACAGAAAGAACTACTGCGCCTGCTCACCTGCGGCAGCGTGGATGATGGCAAAAGCACGCTGATCGGTCGCTTATTGCATGATTCAAAAATGATCTATGAAGACACTCTCGACGCCATCAGAAAAGATAATGCCAGAAGTGGTAATGCCGGAGAAAAACTGGATTTGTCCCTGTTAGTCGATGGCTTGCAAGCAGAACGAGAGCAAGGCATCACTATCGACGTGGCTTACCGCTATTTTTCTACCGCCAAGCGTAAATTTATCATTGCCGATACACCGGGACATGAACAGTACACCCGCAACATGGCCACCGGGGCATCCAATGCTCAGCTCGCCATTATCCTGATCGATGCCCGTTACGGCGTATTGACACAAACCAAAAGACACAGCTTTATCGCCTCCTTGTTAGGCATTCAGCACGTGCTGGTCGCCGTCAATAAAATGGACCTTGTGGACTACAGCGAAGAACGATTCGAAAACATCAAAAAGGATTACCTTGATCTCGCCAGAAGCCTTGATCTCCATGATCTGCGTTTTATTCCGATCAGTGCATTAGATGGGGACAACGTGGTGAGCAATTCGGAAAAAATGGACTGGTACGAGGGTCAGCCATTGATGGAATTTCTGGAAACAGTGGAAATTCAAAAAGACAAAAATGTCACTGATTTCCGTTTACCCGTGCAGTATGTGAATCGCCCGGATCTGGATTTCAGGGGCTATAGCGGCACCATCGCCTCTGGCATTGTGCGTACCGGCGATGAAATCATCGCCCTACCTTCACGCAAAACCAGCCGGGTAAAATCCATCGTTACCTACGAGAGCCACTTGGCAGAAGCTTTTGTGGATCAAGCCATTACCCTGACCCTGGAAGATGAAATTGACATCAGTCGTGGTGATATGCTCGCTCACCCCGACAACGTGCCACAGGTTTCCAACCGCTTTCTGGCCCATATTGTGTGGATGAATGAACAAGCCATGTTACCGGGACGGCAATACCATATTAAGCATACCGGCCAACTGGTCAACGGCTCCATCAACCGCATCGTTCATCAAATCGACATCAACACACTGGAAAAACAAGCGGCTGAGCAGTTGGACCTTAACGCCATTGCCCAGTGTGAAGTCACACTGAATCAAGCACTTGCCTTCGATCCTTATATCCGCAACCGGACCACGGGAGCCTTCATCATTATCGACCGTCTGAGTAATATCACCATTGGTGCTGGCATGATCATCCAGGCCCTCGACGATTCAGACATCACCCGGTTTAACCCGGTCACGGAAGTTGAACGCAGCGCTCGCTATGGCCATAAGGCGGGCATTATCGGTATCAGTGGCGGTCAAGCCGACAAATTGGCCAGCGCTTTAGAACGCAACTTGTTCGAACGTGGCTGTGCAGTGGTGTGCGTTCAACAAGAGCTGACAGTGAGTACTCAAGAGGCTTTATTGCAGGCTGGACTGCTGGTCATCAGCCATCAACCCGCTGCTGGCGATACCCCACTGGCCGCATCGGTCAGGGCAGACAATGAAGCAGATTTGACCAAAGCAGTTAAACTCGTGGTTGAAGAACTCAACGGCAAGCAGTACTTTCTTTAATTTCCCTGTTGGCCTTCAGTTGCCTATTGCTCTTAAATTGCAAGGTGGTCACGTTTTGCTTGGCCACAGCTTGCTTTAAAGCGGCAGATTCAACAGCAACTCTCACAACATCAACTGATGCAAGCCAGCGCCTCGGAAGGCCACTTGCATCGGTTGATTGGGCTTTCATTAGCTCGTTTTCATCCTGAAACGGCTTCCATGCCGTTTCGCGGAGTCGCAAAGCTCGCCAAGGAAGATTTTTTACAAAGAACTTTTTATATAAATCTGTTTACAAAAAGCTGTTTACAGAAAGTTTTTTACAATAAGGCTGATTACGATGCTTTTTTAGCCCCTTGCTCCTCCAATACCAGCCGCAAAGCATCCAGTAACTTATCTACGGCCACCGCCGTGGCGTTGTTACCCATTAAGCCAATTCGCCAGATTTTGCCCGCTAAAGGCCCTAAACCAGCACCAATTTCAATATCAAAGTCGTTGAGCAAGCGGGTTCTGACTTCAGTGTCATTGACACCATCCGGTATCTTAACTGCGTTTAGCATGGGTAAACGAGCCGCTTTCGCCACCAGCAAATCGATTCCCATAGCTGCCAACCCATCAACCAGAATCTGATGAGTATCCCAGTGGCGCTGCCACCGGTTTTCAAGGCCCTCTTCCAGCACCAATTGCAAGGCCGCATGCAGAGCATAAAGTGTATTCACCGGAGCGGTATGGTGATAAACCCTCGGTGCCCCTTCCTGCCAATACTTCATCACCAGGTTCATATCAAGAAACCAGCTTTGTACGGGATATTCGCGCTGAGTAATGATGGCGGTGGCTTCATCACTGAAGGTCACGGGAGAGATTCCGGGTACAGCGCTCAGACATTTTTGCGTACCGCTATAAACGGCGTCTGCACCCCAGCCATCCACATCCACATCTATGCCGCACCAGGAGGTCACGGTGTCCACGATGGTAAGTAAACCATACTGTTTAGCCAGTGCACACAAACTAGCTGCGTCGGACATAGCCCCGGTGGAGGTTTCCGCATGGACAAAGGCCAACAACTTAGCTTTGGGATTGGCCTTGATAACGTCTTCTACCTTGCCAGGATCGACTGGCTCACCCCAATTGAACTCGACCAGTATGGGGGTCGCGCCCAGCCGTTTGACGTTTTCGGTCATACGCACGCCGAAGACACCGTTAACTGCAATAATCGCCTCATCACCAGGTTGCAGCAGATTAACGAAACACGCTTCCATACCTGCAGAGCCAGGGGCAGATATGGGCATGGTTAGCGCTCTCTCTGTTCTGAGCGTCTTTCTCAACATGGCTTTAATGTCATCCATGATTGCCACGAAGACCGGGTCTAAGTGACCAATGGTGGGCTGGGACATGGCGGCCAACACAGATACTGGTGTATTGGAAGGCCCAGGACCTAACAACAAGCGATCGGGGAGTTCAACGGGTTTGTCCATTCAGGGGGATTTCCTCATGTTAATTTGGTGTTGTTTTTCTGATTTTTATTTTTTGTTTTCGTTATTCGTTTTTGGTACTTGTTTTTTTGCTTCTTTATTTGCATCAACTATAGCTGAGAGGTTTTAATCATCAGCCCATCATATGTGGTCTATTGACCGCCTTTTAACTAAACGCCGAATATTATAGCTTGCGCCCTTTCCACTCTGATACGCAGCTTTTAGTATGATACCGCTGGCGACACCAGCCGGGCCTATTAACTCGTTCAGTACGTTCCAAAACCTAATTTTCAAGCCAACTAAGTGAGATAGCAATGGCCATCAGAGACTGGGGTATCCAGGTCTTACAAAAATTCAGTGAAGACGATAGCGGTGAGATTAACGGTGCCAAAGGGGAGGCTAGTGGCGATGCCGATTCCGACGCTCTGTGCCAAACGTTGAAGCGCATATTTGCAGCCAAGCCGGGTAAGGCCTACGGCAATCTGAATATGTTGAACGAACACACCGTATGTGGCCCCTGGATTAAGCAATGGTACGAGCAGAAAATCCCCTTTCAACGCTTGATCAATGAGGCCATAACTGCCATCAAAGAAAGAGTGGATGCGATGGCGGTGATTACCCATAGTTACTGTCTGTGGGCACACGAACAACAGGGCGAACAACGCTATTTGTATTTTTTCATGGTGGAAAGTAGCGTTACTCAGGTCATCAATGCTTCATTTACTATTGAGCCGATTGAACATCTTGATCCTCAAGCGCTCAGTTTCGCCATTAAGATCGATGTACAAGCTTTGTTCAGTGCTGACAGCACCAGGCAACAGCAGGATATAGTGGCGGTCTATTTGCAACGCCAACAGCGCAAGCTCGCTGAGGCCGCCTGCCTGGCTTTCGGTTTTGTCAGTTGCATTAATCGCCAGCAAGAAACAGAGATGGTCTTTACTGGAATTGAACGCTATACCAGCGCTATGGATGAGCCAGAAGCGATGGTGTTCAGAAACAAGGCCATTGCCTATTGCAAGGAACAAGAAGACAGGGGAGAAGGCGTGGCCATTAACGAACTGTCGCTCACGGCCAATGAGGATAAACCCGAAGGCTTCGCTGAATTTTTCAGTCAGGCTCAACCTGATGCACCGGCAACCCTATACCCGGAAAGCCGTAAACTGAAACAGCTGGTGAGATTTACCGGACGAGGCCAAGGCATTAGTCTTTCGTTCTCGTCCGAAGCGATTAATCAGAGTGTGGTTTACAACCACGAGCAAGACACGCTGGTCATTACCGATATACCCAAATCCCTGAAAGCGCAACTCAAACGATTTTTGAATAAATCGTCCGAGGCGGAGACTAAAGAGTCCGAAGATGCAGATTGAGCTAACAACTAGCGGTCAGATTTTACCGGCGGACGAGGAAAACTGGACACGGTACCCGACTTAACCGAAGAAATCTTAGCCGCTCCCTGCTGTTCCACTTCATCGATTCTGATAATGGAAGTCATAGGAATAAAGGAACGGGTGACGCCGCTGAATGCGCCTTTCAGCTTTTCTTCGGCAGGATCCACCAACAACTGGGAACGCTCCCCAAACAACCAGGTCTCCACCTCGACGAAACCATATAATTCACTGTTATACACATTGGTGGCATAAAGCTCGTACACTTCGTCTTCATTTATGTAGATAACACGGTATATATTCTTTTGAGCCATAAGATTTCCGGGTTTAATTTAATACCAATTGTTGGATTAGCCAGCGAGCGCCAACCGGATTCACATTGGGGCGGCATAATAGCACAAAGAGGCTCATCCTCTGCTGACATTTCGTTTGTCATCACGAGCATAATGCATCAAACAGCGATAGCAACCAGCTTAGTTGGGTCGCTAATAAAAGACTTCAAGCCTTTCCTTGCTCTTTCCCTGCTCTTTCTATCTGCCTCGATCCCCAATATTAACCCCGGACCCAACTATCGAACTCGACCCCCTACTCTAATGGGAACGTTGCCCGTATAATCCCACCCTCTATTAGCAACACTCCCGGAGCAGGCACAAACCATGGCTAAAAAACTCTTTATCAAGACTCACGGCTGTCAAATGAACGAGTACGACTCGTCCAGAATGGCTGACTTGTTAGGAGAAAGCCACCAAGTCAGTGTCACCGACAATCCGGAAGATGCGGATATTTTATTGCTGAACACCTGCTCAATTCGGGAAAAAGCGCAAGAAAAAGTGTTTCATCAACTCGGCCGTTGGCGTGCATTGAAAGAGCAAAAACCTGATCTGATGATTGGTGTAGGTGGCTGTGTCGCCAGCCAAGAGGGTGAAGCCATTCGCTCAAGAGCACCGTTTGTGGATCTAGTGTTTGGTCCACAGACTTTGCACAGACTGCCCACCATGATGGACTCAGTACAAGCTACGCGGATACCGGTCACTGATATCACCTTCCCGGAAATCGAAAAGTTCGATCGTTTGCCGATGCCCTCAAATGAGAGTGCTAGTGCCTTTGTCTCCATCATGGAGGGTTGCAGCAAATACTGCAGTTTTTGCGTGGTGCCCTACACCCGAGGAGAGGAAGTCAGCCGCCCGGTAGATGATGTGCTTGCCGAAATTGTTCACTTAGCCGGGCAAGGGGTACGTGAAGTCAATTTGCTGGGTCAGAACGTGAATGCCTACCAAGGCCTTACCCATAACGAAGAGATCATTGATCTGGCCGAACTGATCACCTTTGTCGCGGCCATCGACGGCATCGACCGCATTCGCTATACCACTTCCCACCCCGTTGAATTTTCAGATCCACTGATCGAAGTTTATCAACAAGTACCTGAACTGGTCAGCCATCTGCATCTGCCAGTGCAAAGCGGCTCGAACCGCATTTTAAAAGCCATGAAACGCGGCCATCAAGTGGAGTCATATAGTCAAAAAATCAAACGGCTGCAAGCTATTCGACCCGGCATTAGCATTTCCTCCGATTTTATCGTGGGCTTTCCGGGTGAGACCCAGAAAGACTTTGACGACACCATGGCATTGATTCAGGATATCGGTTTTGATCATTCATTCAGTTTTATTTACAGCCCGCGTCCCGGCACACCGGCGGCTGAACTGGAAGATAATCTCCCTGAGGTGACAAAAAAACAGCGTCTTAGTATGTTACAAACCCGCATTAATCAGCAGGCTCAGGCGATTTCCCGGCGCATGGTCGGCGGTACAGAGCGTATCTTAGTCACCGGCGTATCCCGCAAAGATGCTGGAGAACTACAAGGCCGCACTGAAAACAATCGAGTGGTGAATTTCAGCTCAGTTGATAGTTCCATTATTGGTAGATTTGTTGATGTGCAGGTAACCCAGGCCTTTCCCAATTCTCTACGTGGTGAGCGCATTGATTCCATTGTCTATTGATCCATGCTCGCCTGTGGGATGCGTTTCGTTCACTACTGGCTTCGTGAGCCTGAATCTATTCATTGCCCTTTAAATTGATTGAGACTCTCTTTGACTGAAGCTAACTTAAACTTAGAACTCGAACCCGCTGATCCACTCAGACTCATCACCTTGTGCGGTCAATTCGATGAAAATATTAAACTAATCGAACGCCGCCTGCATGTGCATATCGACTATCGCGGACACCATTTTGTGCTCGTTGGCGACCAAGGGCAAGTCACCGCCGCCGCTGAAATATTGCGTCATCTGTATCGGGAAACCGAGGCCTGTAAAAAGGTCGACAAGGAAATGGTGCATCTTTTTATCAGGGAGTCGGAAGCCGAAGATGATGAGATCACGGCAAATAAGCAAGTGCTGGTTATCCGCACCCCAAAGTTACATGTTAAACCAAGGGGCGGCAATCAGTCCGCCTACGTGAACGCGATCAGCCAACACGACATTAATTTTGGTGTCGGCCCTGCCGGAACCGGCAAAACTTATTTGGCCGTGGCTTGTGCTGTGGAGGCTCTGTCGGAAGATCGGGTCAAACGTATTATTCTGGTCAGACCAGCAGTGGAAGCAGGGGAAAAACTGGGATTTTTACCCGGTGATTTAGCACAAAAAGTGGACCCTTATCTCCGCCCTCTCTACGACGCTCTGTATGATATGTTTGGGTTTGACCACGTAAACCGGCTGCTGGAAAAAGGCCTGATAGAAATTGCACCGCTGGCTTTTATGCGAGGCAGAACCCTCAACAACTCTTTTATCATATTGGACGAAAGCCAAAATACCACGCCAGAACAAATGAAGATGTTCCTGACCCGGATTGGCTTTGGCTCCACCGCCGTGATCACCGGTGATATCACTCAAATCGATTTAGGCAAGGGCATTACCTCTGGCCTGATCCAATCGCTCAAAGTGCTGAGAAATGTGAAAGGTATCAGCACCACAGAATTCCTGAGCAAAGATGTGGTCAGACATCCCCTGGTGCAACGTATTGTGGATGCCTACGCCAGCTATTCTGATAAAAATGACAGTCAGGACACTAGCAAAAATCAGGGCAATCAGGGCAAGCAGGACTATCGTAGTAAGAAGGACTATCGTAGCAAGAAGGACTATCTTGAAAACCACAGCAGACAATACAACAAGGACAAGCGCAGTGAAGGCTGAGGCCATCGTCGACTTGCAAATTGCCTCGAAAACATCTGTCGACTCACTTCCCAGCAATGACCAACTGCATCACTGGGTTGCCAAGGCTCTGGTTAAGCAAGCGGTGGCCGAAGTCACCATTCGCATTGTTGATGAAGAAGAAAGCCAGCAGTTGAATTTCAATTATCGCCAACAAAACAAAGCTACCAATGTCTTATCCTTTCCATTTGAAGTTCCCATGGAAATTGATTTACCCTTGCTTGGTGACCTAGTGATCTGCGCACCGGTCGTCATCCGCGAAGCAAGTGAACAGACGAAGGTCCTGGAGTCCCATTGGGCTCACCTGGTGATTCATGGCGTGCTGCATCTGCAGGGCTTTGACCATATACATGCCGAAGAAGCAAAGGAAATGGAAAGTCTTGAATCCTGCTTAATGGCAGAGCTAGGTTACCATGACCCTTATTACTATCAGAATCCGACACAGCCCATGGGCACAGGCCAGATAGAAAACAATGAGTGAAGGCCAACGGGACAGCGAACACAAATCCTGGTGGGAGCGGATTTCTCAGGCATTTTCTGACGAACCCGAGTCCAAAAGCGACCTACTGAAAATACTTCATGAAGCGCAAACAGACGAGATCATTGACACTGATGTTCTCAGCCTGATTGAAGGGGCCATGCAAGTGTCAGAAATGCAAGCCAGGGAAATAATGATCCCTCGTTCGCAAATTGTGACCGTAAAAGCTGACAGCGACCCCCACACTTATAGCGATATAATCATCAACTCGGCTCACTCCAGATACCCAGTCATTGGCGACACCAAAGACGAAGTTATTGGTATACTGCTGGCCAAGGACCTGTTAGCACTCTCCTTAAAAAATGAGCTCACCAAAAGCAATGTGCGGGATGTGTTGCGCAAAGCGAACTTCATTCCCGAAAGCAAACGGCTTAATCAACTGCTGAAAGAGTTCAAAGACAACCGCAATCATATGGCCATTGTCGTCGACGAATACGGTGGCGTTGCCGGTCTGGTGACTATCGAAGATGTGCTGGAGCAAATCGTTGGTGAAATTGAAGATGAACACGATAATGACGAAGCCGGCTTGATTAAATGCACCGAAACCAATGAGTTTTCTGTCAAAGCTCATACCACTATTGAAGAATTTAATCGCTATTTTAACACCACACTGGAAGATGAAGAATTCGATACCATCGGTGGTTTTATGCTCAGACAATTCGGCCATCTTCCAAAGCGTGGTGAAAAAGTTGAGCTGCAAGACTTTGATGCCACCGTTCTCAACGCTGACAACCGCAAAATCAGATTGTTGAAGATCAAGCTATCTTCGTGACGGTTGCCATCCATGGGAAGCGAAGCGGACACTTCCCTCCACTCAGCTAGCAACAACGAACCAACCATCGGCTAATGCCAACCTTACAGTTAACTGCAAACCCTAAGCTAGTGGTAACGAAGCATGCTCGATGGCTAATTCCCATCATTGCAGGTGCGCTGCTGCCGTTTGGCTTTGCTCCTTTCCACTGGTGGCCACTGATTCTGCCTGGCCTTTGGTTATTAAACCACAGCCTTAACTACCAAAACCCCCGCCAAGCAGCCGTTCAAGGCTGGTTATTCGGGATGGCATTCTTTGGTGTGGGTGTCTCCTGGGTTTTTGTCAGCATTCATGAACACGGTAACGCATCGGTGCCACTGGCCGGAATGTTGACCGCTCTTTTTATTGTGGGCATCAGCCTGTTTCCAATGCTGCAATTCTATCTCACCGCCAAACTAACACCGCGCAAACATCCCCTACTCAACGGCCTGAGTTTTTTGTCATTTTGGGTGGTTTTTGAATGGTTCAGAAGTTGGTTTTTAACTGGATTTCCCTGGCTCTATTTGGGCAACGCCTTTATCGACACCCCCATTGCCGGATGGGGCCCAGTGACGGGTGTTTATGGGGTAACGGCCGTGGCCTTATTTTCTGTCATTGCCCTGGGCTGGAGTTTATCCCTCAGTGGAAGAGCCATTATGAAAGTAGTCCTGCTCGCAGGCATTGGGGGGCTTTGGCTGGGCGGCTGGGCACTGCAATCGGTGGCATGGACAAACCAGGGTCAAATTTTTTCCGTAGCCATGGTACAGGCAGATATTGCTCAAGCAGACAAATGGAAACAAGAAAAGAAACTGGCTAACACCAATCACTACCTGTCGCTCACAGACCTTCTCTGGGATGCTGATTTAATTATTTGGCCGGAAACCGCTCTGCCCTATTTTAAACATCAAGTAGAACCCCTGTTACAACGACTAAACACAAAAGCCAAACAAACCGAAACCACACTGGCGCTTGGTATTTTGAGCGCTGATTTCGATCCTCCGGCCGACCCTCGGCTTTACAACAGCTTTTTAGTGTTAGGCCAGGGAGAGGGACTCTACCATAAACAAAAACTAGTGCCTTTTGGAGAATATGTACCGCTGGAAAGCCTGCTCCGCGGCTTGATCGATTTCTTTAATCTACCCATGTCCCATATGCAAAGGGGACATGACCACCAAAGCGCACTGAGCTTTCGGGACAAAAAACTGATGCCGCTGATCTGCTATGAAGTGGTCTATCCAGATTTTGTGGCATCCTATGCCACTCAGGCTGACGTGCTGGTGACAGTTAGTAACGACAGTTGGTTCGGCACTTCGATTGGCCCTCATCAACACTTACAAATAGCTCAAATGCGAGCACTGGAAACTCAACGTTATGTGTTAAGGGCTACCAACAATGGCATCACAGCGATCATTGATCCTGCTGGGAAAATCGAGCATATAGTGCCTCAATTTGAGCGTACGGCGCTTACAGGAGATGCTCATTTCAGGAGCGGGAACACACCGTTCATGGTAACGGGATCATGGCCCGTTCTATTATTTGTGGCCGCCCTTATTTTATTCTGTGGTGGCAGAGCAAAAGGCTGGACTAGCGGTACCCAGTAACGAGTAAGCAGTATCGGCGCTACCCAAGTCTCGCCTTAACGAGTCGCCAATACCGGTATCAACGTTTTCTGCTAATCAATTGGTTCGCTCATCGATGCCACTGAGCGGCGGAAATAAAGTCCATCACAGCCATGGCAAGCTTTAATATGAGTGGTGGTCAACAGGCTAATCTCTTTACCACACTGGGTGCAACGCAAACGGCCCGGACAGGCGATTTCACCAGCCACATAAACGTCGACGTCATGACTCAAGCGCTGATCAAGGCTCTCTTTTTCAACCGTGGTCTTATCCGCAATAGACAACAAGGAATTGCGTAGTTTGGTCTCAATCAAATCAACATCAAACTGAAGCCAGTCGCGCAACTCTTTACCCGTTTCGGCAATGAAATGAGTCAGTTCTTTCAGGTCCCTCCTCAAATAGGATTTAAGTAAGTGCACTTCTTCCTGAGTGTATTCAGCAAGATCCTGCTCGAACTCCACAGCCTTATCAATTTCTTCTTTGACCGTTTCCCAGGTTTTTGATTCTACTTCGGCGAGAGAATTCTCCACCTTGGCCAACAGAGCGGAATAGGTACTAGTTGCAGTCGGGTGCTGTTTAAACTTGTTAGTCATAGCGACCTCCAGCCACGAATATGGCTAATCAGCCTATCAAATTCGATCCGTGCCACCAAGTTTAAAAGTCCGGAAAGAGCCATTTAAGCCCACTCCAAGTGCGCCTTTGGTCCCGGCGTCAGAGTGCTGTTGGTTGACTATTTATAATCCCTGACTCCTTCATTACTTGCACTCGGTCTGTTCCACTCTCTTTTCTCTGGCCTACGCTATCTGTCAGGTTAGCTATGGGTTAGAATAGCCGCCTTATTTCCAGCCAAGTAAGACCATTTATTCATTGCAAACAGAAGACACGACTCCGATGGAAGAATTGTACCACCCAGCCAAGATTGAAAAAGAAGCGCAGGAATACTGGACCCATAACGATTCCTTTAAAGTCAGCGAAGATGCGGGTAAAGAAAAGTTCTACTGTCTTTCTATGTTTCCCTACCCCAGCGGGAAACTGCATATGGGACACGTGAGAAACTATACCATTGGCGATGTCATTTCCCGTTATCAACGCATGCAAGGCAAGAATGTCTTACAACCCATGGGTTGGGATGCCTTTGGATTACCGGCTGAAAACGCAGCCATCAAAAACAACGTGGCACCGGCCAAGTGGACTTACGAAAATATCGACTACATGAAAAACCAGTTGAATCTGCTCGGATTCGGTTATGACTGGAATCGTGAAGTGACCACTTGCAAGCCGGACTATTATAAATGGGAGCAGTGGTTTTTTACCCGTCTGTTCGAGAAAGGGATGGTTTACAAGAAAATGTCCACAGTCAACTGGGACCCTGTGGATGAAACCGTATTAGCCAACGAACAAGTGATCGATGGCAAAGGCTGGCGCTCTGGAGCAAAGGTCGAGCGCCGTGAGATTCCTCAATGGTTTGTAAAAATTACCGCCTATGCGGATGAACTGCTGAAGGATCTGGACCAACTCGATGGCTGGCCAGAGCAAGTCAAAACCATGCAACGCAATTGGATTGGCCGTTCCGAAGGGGTAGATCTGAGCTTTGCCGTCAAACCAGGCGATGCCAGCCAAAGCGATGAACGCATCGACGTCTACACCACTCGTCCTGATACATTGATGGGCGTCACCTATATTGCCGTTGCACCGCAACACTCCATAGCAACTCGTGCTGCCGCTCAATCAAATAAGTTGAGTCAGTTTATTGATGAGTGTAAGAATTCCAAGGTAGCCGAGTTTGAAATGGCCACCATGGAGAAGAAAGGCATGGATACCGGCATTGTTGCTCTGCACCCGATTACAGGCGAGGAGGTTCCGGTCTGGGTGGCCAACTTTGTATTGATTGATTACGGCTCTGGTGCCGTCATGTCAGTGCCCGCCCATGATACCCGGGATCACGAATTTGCGCTGAACTACGGTATCCCGATTAAACAGGTCATTGCTCCCGTCAGCGACCTGGAAGTTGATGTGCAAATCCAGGCTTTCACCGAAAAAGGCTTGTTAGTCAATTCCGGCGAATTTACTGGGATGACTTCCGAAGAAGCCTTTCAAGCCATCGCGGCAAAACTGACTGAAATTGGTATGGGAGGAAAAACCATCAATTTCCGCTTGCGGGACTGGGGTGTTTCCCGCCAGCGCTATTGGGGTGCTCCAATACCCATGCTTAACCTGGCCGACGGTAAAGAGCAACCCGTTGCCCTGGCGGACCTACCTGTCACCTTGCCTGAAGACGTGGAAATGGATGGCGTAAAGTCTCCCATCAAAGCAGACCCTGACTGGGCTAAGCGCACTGTTAACGGACAACACGCGCGGCAGGAGACCGATACTTTCGATACCTTTATGGAGTCATCCTGGTACTACGCCCGCTACTGCTCACCACAGGCCAATACGATGCTGGATCCACAAGCGGCGGATTATTGGCTACCCGTCGACCAATATGTAGGGGGAATTGAGCACGCTATTCTGCATTTGCTTTACGCACGCTTCTTCCACAAGTTGATGCGGGACGAAGGCCTGGTGAACAGTGATGAACCATTTAAACGCTTACTCTGCCAGGGCATGGTGATTGCGGAAACCTTTTTCCGCGTCGATGACAACGGTAATAAAAGCTACTACAACCCGTCAGACGTGCGCATCGAAATGGACGAAAAGGGCAAAGTAACAGCGGCCACCCTGATTGCCGACGGTCAGCCCGTCACCATCGGTGGTAAAGAAAAAATGTCGAAGTCACGCAACAATGGAGTGGACCCTCAAGACCTGATTGATAAATACGGAGCCGATACTGTTCGCTTATTCACTATGTTTGCTGCACCACCAGAACAGTCTTTGGAATGGTCGGACAGCGGTGTAGAAGGAGCCAACCGTTTTTTGCGAAGACTGTGGAAGCAGGCTTACCAACACATTCAAAGTGGACTCACAAACCTGGCCAGCACTACCATTAAGGCTGAAAACCTTACGCCAGAGCAAAAATTTTTACGGCGCAGAATCCACGAAACCATTACTAAAGTCAGCGATGATATGGGGCGTCGAATGACCTTTAACACGGTTATTGCTGCTGTGATGGGTCTACTCAATGATATGGCCAAATTTGAGGATCGCTCCGACCCGGGTAAAGCCATTATGCAGGAAGCATTAGAAACCGTGGTACTATTGTTAGCACCAGTAGTGCCTCACATTGCCCATACACTTTGGCAAGAGTTGGGTCATCAGGAACCGGTGCTCACAACCACCTGGCCCACTGCAGATCAATCCGCACTGGAAAAAGACGAGATAGAAATTGTCGTTCAGGTCAACGGTAAACTGAGGGGGCGGGTTGCTGGCAGCCCTCAACTTACAGCCGACGACTGGAAACAGCTAGCTCACGATAACGAAAACGTGGCCAAATTCACCACTTCAAAAACAGTGGTAAAGACCATTTTTGTACCGGGCCGACTGGTTAACATTGTCGTAAAATAGATATTTTATGAAGAAAAAGTGCAGTTAACCATGCAATTCAGACTACGGACCAACCCACTGGTTTCTGTCAGTCTCGTACTGATAGTGTTGATACTCGCCAGCTGCGGCTTTCGCCTGCGGGGGACCGGCATATTACCGGAATCTCTACAGCGAGTGGTCTTGGTCTGCCAGCCCAACAATGCCAACAACCTGTGTGCTGAACTCCGCAATCAACTAAGCATCGCCGGCATTGAGATTATTGATGGAGAAGAAAATGAAAGTGCTGAAGACAGCGAGGCGGAAACAAACCGAGAACATAGCAAAGGCGAAGAAGACAGAGAAGGCGAAAACAATAGCGAAGGCAAAGATGACAGCGAAGATTCAGCCGTTAAGGAGGATGCCGAACAGGAGACGCCTTCCGCTGCTGCCGACGCCACACTGGTCATTGCCGCCATCAAAGATAAACGCCGGGCCGCCAGTATAGCTTCCGACGCCAGCACCGCAGAGATTGAGTTTTCACGCTCAGTGGATTTTGAGGTTCGTTCAGCCGATCTGACTGCAGGCCGGGTAAAAATGACAGCCAATCAGTTTCAAACCTACCAATACACAGAACTCAGCGTACTGGGAAAAGAAAAAGAAGAGGAGCAAGTCATAGCAAATCTGAACCGACTACTAGCCACAGAAATTCTCAATCGCAGCGCTAGCGCCATATCACTTGCGGGAAAAAACAAAGACAACTAACAGCAAGAGACAGCCCTTCGTTCATGCGCATCAAACAGGATAAACTCCAACAGAGTCTTGCCAAGGGACAACACAAGGTTTTTATTGTCAGCGGTAAAGAGCCACTACTGGTGCAAGAGTGTTGTGATTTAATCCGGATCTACTGCCGCGATCAGGATTATTCCGAACGTCTGGTTTTCCATGCAGCCAAACCATTCGAATGGAGCGTTTTAGATGAGCACAGCCAATCTTTTTCTTTGTTCGGGGAAAAAAAACTTATCGAAATCCGGCTCGAAGCGCTGCCTGTTGACGCGGGTAAAAAGCGTCTGCAAGCATGGGCGGAGAATCCACCAGAGGACTGCTGCCTCCTGCTGGTCAGCGACAAAATTGAAAGCAGCACGCTGAATACGAAGTGGTTCAAAGGGATAGAATCCAAAAGCCTGCATATTCAAATATGGCCTGTCAATCTACCTCAACTGCCAGCATGGATTACTAAACGCTTACAGCAAGCAGGCTATAAGCCTACGATCACCGCAGTAACCGCGCTCTGTGACCATGTAGAGGGTAATCTGTTAGCCGCTCAACAGGAAATTGAGAAATTACAGCTGTTAGTAGCACCAGGCCAGTTAGAGGCCACCGATGTACTCACCGGCATCTCGTTCAGTAACAAATACAGTGTATTCAATCTCATAGACGCCTGCCTTGAAAACAAGCCTAAACAAGTGATTAAAATTCTGCAGTCCCTTGAGGCCGAGGGCTTTGAACCCAGCATCGTACTTTGGTCATTGAGTCGGGAAATCCGGCTCTTGGCCAAACTCTATCGCAACAAAAGAGCGGGGGATTCGGTTGATAGTTGCTTGCAAAAAGAGCGGGTGTTTAAAAACAAATGGCAGACTTATAAACGATACCTGGGTCAAAACAGACCCACTTCCCTGCCCCAGGCTCATCATTACTGCCAACTGTCTGATAAAGCGATAAAAGGAGTGGAAACACAATCCTGCTGGCGATTATTGACTCAAGCATCACTGGTTCTGGCAGGGGTCAATCCACTTTCAGCATCGGCATAAAGTTATATTGCTTAGCCTACGCTAAAGGTCAATAGTCAGGGTCGATTACCATCCGAATAAATAACAAAAAAAGTACACGGCAAAGTAAGTTAGCAAATCAGGAAAATTGAAAAAGCAAAAAAAGCCCGGCAATGCCGGGCTTTTTTTAGGAGCTGTAAAACAGCGCTTAAAATTCCTCTTCCACAACCGCCATCATGTCTACACTACCCGCCTTCACGACTTCGGCCAGAGTCACTGTTCTTGGCAGGATACGGCTGAAGTAGAAGTTAGCGGTCTTAATCTTGGCTGCATAGAAACCACTGGTATCACCGTCTTGCTTGTCCAGAGCAACTTTCGCCATCATCGCCCACATATAAGCGAAACTGGTGTAACCAAACAAGTCTAGGTAATCAACACCGGCGGCTCCCAGAGAATTAGGATCGGCTGAAGCATCCTTAATCACGTGTTCAGTCACATCGGCTAATCTTGCCATAGCGGCCACCAGCGGCTCGATATAACGCTGCATTGCTGCATTGTCACGATTCTTCTCGACGAAGTCAGCCACTTCACTGGCAAACAACTCACAGAACTTACCGCTATTGGCAGCCACTTTACGAGCGACCAGGTCTAAGGCCTGAATGCCATTAGTTCCTTCATAAATTTGTGCGATTCTGACATCACGGACTAATTGCTCCTGACCCCACTCACGCACATAACCGTGTCCACCATAAATTTGCTGACCATGGATTGTGGTTTCTAAACCACGATCGGTCAGGAATGCTTTCGCCACTGGCGTCAACAAGGCAACCATCGCTTCCGCGTGTCTGGCCTCATCCTTATCTTCTGAGAACTTGGAAATATCCAGGTACCTGGCCACATAACTGGAGAAGCAGCGGCTCCCCTCATTCATAGCCCTCATAATCAACAGCATGCGACGGATATCAGGATGAACGATGAGCGGGTCAGCGATTTTTTCTGGCTCCGCCTTGCCGGTCGGTGATCGACCTTGCAAACGATCCTTGGCATATTCTACTGCGCTTTGATAAGAGCGCTCACCTGCAGCCAAGCCCTGGATACCCACACCCAGACGCTCGTAGTTCATCATAGTGAACATGCAGTTCAGGCCCTTGTTAACTTCTCCGATTAACCATCCCTTGGAGTCATCGTAGTTGACTACGCAGGTAGCAGAACCTTTGATCCCCATCTTATGCTCAATAGAACCACAGGTCACGTTGTTCTGTTCGCCGAGGCTACCATCATCATTCACCAATACTTTAGGCACTAGAAACAAAGAGATTCCACGAGGTCCGGGAGGCGCATCGGGCAGCTTGGCAAGCACCAGGTGAATGATGTTTTCAGTAAGATCGTGATCGCCTGCAGTGATAAAGATCTTAGACCCTGTTACGGAAAAACTACCGTCATCCTGAGGTACTGCTTTACAACGAATGATACCGAGGTCACTACCTGAATGAGCTTCGGTCAGATCCATCGAACCTGCCCATACACCTTCATACATTTTAGGCAGATAGGTTTCTTTCAGCTCATCGGAAGCATGCTTGTCCATACACAGACAAGCACCAGCGGTCAGCATCGGATACAAACCAAACGAAATATTAGCTGATTGCACCATTTCATCGACCTGAGCACCGATCATTTTGGGCATACCCATGCCACCATACTCGGCATTACCACACAAACCACACCAGCCCCCTTCAATATAGGTCTGGTAGGCTTCTTTAAAGCCTGGAGGCGTGGAGACTAAACCATCGTTCCACTGACATTCGTCCTCATCACCACTGCGGTTGATGGGGTCCAACAGGTTGGAAGCGATCTTACCTGCTTCTTCCAGAATGGCCTCGGCGGTTTCGATATCCGCATTTTCACCCGCTTTGGGCAGGGTTTCCCATAGCTTTTCAACTTCAAACACTTCTCTCAGCACAAATTGCATATCACGCAAAGGAGCTACATAATCAGCCATCAATACAGTCCTCTATTCTAATGTAGTAAATCGATGTAAGTTGTGGATCTGTTATTTATACGAAGCACAGCACAGTACTGTGCCACACATTTCATCTGTCAACCCTAATCAATTAAGCTTACTCTTTGGTTTCCCAATGTTTTAAAAAGCAACCAGAACAGGTTTATTAAATACTCTGGAGCAGAGCTAAGCCGATTAAGGAAATCATTATTTATTTTTCTACTTGTCTTGTCGATAATATTGGTTTGGTCAACCACGTCATTAATGAAATTCAAGTCAATTCGTTCAAAAAAGCCCGCATTTGCGGGCTTTGAATTTAGCGATATGACTTAGCCAAAACTGGCATCTTCCATATCCATTAAATTACCCGCTCCACTCAATGCTGCACTGGCGTGAGCGCCAGCTCTGGGTAACAGGCGACCGAAATAGAACTGAGCTGTCTGCACTTTGGACTTGTAAAAAGCTTCTTCGGTTGTACCTTCGTCCAGCTTTTGCTGAGCAACGAGCGCCATTCTGGCCCAAAAATAAGCCATGCAAGCGTAACCAGAGAACATCAGAAAATCGAATGATGCAGCCCCCACTTCGTCCCGATTCTTCATGGCCGACATACCAATCTTCATAATCATATCGCTCCACTGCTTATTAGTCTTGGCCAGCGGTTCGATAAATTGTTTAGCAGCTTCGTTGTCGCCATTTTCTTTGCAGAACAAATGTACGATTTTAGTAAACTGCTTCAGAGAAGCCCCTTGGGTCATAAGTATCTTACGGCCCAGTAAGTCAAGTGCCTGAATCCCTGTGGTTCCTTCGTACATGGTCGCCACACGAGCATCACGATAGATTTGCTCCATGCCCCATTCGTTGACATAACCATGCCCACCGTAAACCTGCATTCCATTACAGGCCGCTTCAAGACCTACCTCAGTTATAAAAGCTTTAGCGATTGGCGTCAGGAAACCCATCATGTCATCTGCCGCTTTACGCACTTCATCAGTAGCACCGTGGTGGACCAAATCGCTTTGGATAGCGGTGTAATAAATCATCGCTCTGGAGCCTTCAGCAAAGGCCTTTTGAGTCAGCAACATACGACGCACGTCGGGGTGAACAATAATAGGATCAGCAGCACCATCCGGATTCTTTATGCCAGTCAAAGCACGCATGGCGATACGATCTTTAGCATAGGTCAAAGCACCCTGGTAACTCAATTCTGAAGCACCTAACCCTTGCAAGGCAGTGCCCAGTCGGGCCACGTTCATGAAGGTGAACATGTAGTTAAGACCTTTATTTTCTTTACCGATCAGGTAGCCGTTAGAGTCGTCGAAGTTGATAACACAAGTGGAGTTACCATGAATCCCCATCTTGTGCTCTAAAGAACCACAACTCACACCGTTAGGCTCACCGAGACTGCCATCAGCATTAACGTTGACTTTTGGAATGATGAACAGGGAAATGCCCTTAGTACCAGCCGGAGCATCGGGTAGTCGTGCCAGAACGATGTGGACGATATTTTCAGTCAGATCGTGGTCACCAGCAGAAATAAAGATCTTAGTACCATTGACCTTGAAGGAACCATCCGCATTTGGCTCAGCTTTACAACGGAGAATACCCAGGTCGGAACCCGCTTGCGCTTCAGTCAGACACATCGTGCCTGTCCATTCGCCGCTAATTAATTTCGGTAGATATTGAGCTTTTTGCTCTTCAGAGCCGTGCAGCATCAAGGTATTGACCGCACCATGGCTAAGTCCAGGATACATACCCCAGGCCCAGTTGGCCGTTCCAACCATTTCACTCATCACCAGGCCCAGTGACTCGGGTAAGCCTTGGCCGCCGAATTCTTCTGCTGCGGAGATTGATGGCCAGCCCCCTTCCATGTATTGCTGATAAGCTTCTTTAAAACCGTTTGGGGTGGTTACTTTACCATCATCGGTTAACTGACAACCTTCTTCATCGCCTGACTGGTTGAGGGGCGACAAAACTTGTTCACAAAACTTAGCGCCTTCCTGAATAATCGCATCCACCATGTCGGGCTCGGCGGCTTCGCCCCCGGGAAGCTGGCTGTAGTGGGATTGAATATCGAGCATTTCATCCATTACGAATTTAATGTCACGTAAAGGAGCTTTGTATTCTGGCATAGCAATTACCTCATTTTATCCAGCACTGAAGCCAGCAGCTGTTTTTTAGTTTTTATGGATTTTTTGATAGAGTTAATGACGTGAAACCGAACCTTTTCACTTTTTGATTTTTTAGCACTTCCAGCACTTCTTCAAATCTTTAGCACTTCTCACTTTCTGGCGCATACTTTAAGTCTGTTTGTAACTCTTATATATATAGCCAAAGGACAACCGGTATAACCAAGGAACAACTGGGATTATAACCAAGGGTCAACCAGGATCAAACAGGTGTTTGAAACATACGGTTGACGAATATGATTGTCAAGAATCAATACAGCTAATAAACCAATTTGTAATACCCATGTAATGACGCAAGTCATGGCACCAAATCGACTAGTTTCCAGCCCCATAATCAAGGGTGAATACGACGTAATGCAGAGAAGAACAAATAAGCCAATCGAGAAGAGTCACGCTACCATCAAGTGTAACCAGCATACACGGCGACTTAAACCACTGCGTCTAAGACATAGGTCGCATTACCGGACTGCTTGCCAGGTGCCGCAGCGTCGGCTAATTCAGTGTAGGTTTGGCTCGCTTCCCGTTGCGTCAGTTTGAGAGGGTTATTGGCGTCTGCTGAATATTGACTGTCGGATCCCGCGCTGTCAGCATCCCTCGTTGGAACGGCTTCAGCCTGCCGTTGTTGAAACAACTCAGCTCTTGCCTGCAGAATAGACTGAGATGCCTGAGCGCTCACGCTGCGGTCTTGCGAGGAAGGTTCGGCAGGTGCCAACGCAGCTCGTCTTACTTGCTCCATTTTACGGATAGTTGCTTCAGGATCACCAGCAATGGGGCTGATATCGATGGATACTTCACCACCCACCGCGTAATTGATACCGTCAGGACCTTTTTGAAAACTATATTGGGGGGCACCTGCATATTGCCCTCCAACAGCCACATGAGCCTGCTCATGAGCACGTACTTCACGGTCACGGGCCGCCAGTTTACGGACCTCGGTTATTTCTGCCCTGGTCAAGTTAACGGCATTCTGACTGTCATCACCTTCCTCATCAGAAGAGCTGCTTTCTTTGTCTTTGGATGCAGCTTGCTCATCAGCATCGTTATCATCCCCAGCGGGCTCTGCCTCTGCAGATTTCGCTGCAATCCCTTCCTGTGCAACAACTAACGTCTGACCAGTCTCACTATCCCCTCTTGCTTCATTCGCCCCTCTTGCTTCATTCGCCCCTCTTGCTTCATTTATCCCACTAGACTCATTGCCTTTGGTCTCGTTAGCTCCAGCCGAAAGCCGGTTGCTTACCAGTGCCGGACGGCTGTAGATAAGGTCTGGTGGAGCTTGTAAAGAGTTACCATTGGCTTGCCCGGCCGCTAGAGAAAACACCGGGACAGAATTATTTCTTGAGGATAAGACGTCAGAGGGAACTTGTGAGGAATCCGATGTAACAGATGGTGGCAACGGTTCTGCTTGCTGAGAAGAACTTGAAGAGGTTAAGTCCCTGTAAACTGAATTGATGGCTGCACTGATTTGCAATCTACGGCCTCATACCAGAGCGGACAGATAAAAAACAATTACCTGGTTTTGGCAACTGCTACACATTGCTACTCTTAGCTGTATCAACGACACAAGGTTGTTAGCAATGAATTCAGAATTGATCGAATGGCCAAATAAGCAAGCCCGGCTTCAGGCCTTCACATCAAGCAAAAAGCCCACCGTATCCGAACCCGCTACTACCAGCTTAGCTGAAGCCTGAAATGACTGCTCATAGACTTTAAGCTCAACCATGGCGGTAGCCAGATCAGAATGGCCATTATTATTACTCTGAGCGTTTGCAGATGGCTGGGTTGACACTGATTCTGAGTTCACTTGTCCACTAGCAGAGGGGGCGGCCTCCAGTGAACCTGAAGTAGTCGCAGGCAAGCCCGCCCGGGCGATCGAAGCAGCCGCTCCCTCGGCACCCCGAACACTGTCTTGAACACCTTGAAAACCTGCGCCTAAAATACCTGAAAACATCACTTATCAAGCCCCTCCTGACAACAGCAGTTCTCTGCCTGTTCCAAGGACTGCATATTGCAGGAACAATTGAGCGGTTCGCTTAACTATTTTGTTACCTGTCAGATAACTAGTTTACATGCAACCAGCACTCAATCCACTGCGTCATGTTTTAGTTCGGTTAGATTACGTAACAAGCAATGCAACCATTTCTTCGCTGGCGCTTCTAATTGATTGATTTTGCGTCAAACCTGCAATAGCGGGCTCAAATCAATTCCTTGCACTACCTCTTGACTGGAAGGGGAAGCAGCAAAAGGCAGGATACCAATACAAGGGATACCGAGTGCCGCTTTGAGGGTTTGTATATTTTCGGCCTGGCATAACATAGGCTGCGGCTGGCATTGACTACCCACCCAGCCAGCCAACTGCAAGCCACTTTGCTGGATCCCAGCAGCCGTCAGCAGCGCATGATTCAGACACCCCAGGCGCAAGCCGACCACTAGAATGACCGGAAATTGTAAGTCAACTGCCAGATCAGCCAGGGTTTGCGGTGGGTTTAGCGGCACTAACCAACCTCCGGCCCCCTCGATGAAGGCCAGATCATAAGATTTCATCAGAGCACCCCGGCACAGGCCGGTGAGTCTCGCCACCGAGAGAGAGCGACGCTCATGCTCGGCAGCCAAATGAGGCGCAATGGCTTCTTGCAATAACACGGGGTTTATTTGCTCATAACTCATCTCTACCGAAGCGTGAGCCTGCAAAGCCAAAGCATCCGCATTTCTGGGACCGTCTGGATGTGCATCAGCTCCTGCCGCCAAGGGCTTCAGCGCCAGGGTTTTCAGATGTTTTTGATTGGCGGCTGCCAACATCGCACAAGTCGCAAAAGTCTTGCCCGCATTGGTGTCTGTGCCGGTAACGAAATAGGTTTTAGCCATAGTATTCTCAGGGCCGACTAAGTGGATCGCAGACAGAATGGATTGCGGGCGACCTTAATCTGCGTCGTTTCTTTCCCTTCTTAATCCATTTACTCCGGTTGCCACAGTGGGCTCGCTTGCCTTGCTAAGTGTTAACAGTCCCACCTCATAAGTGGCAGGATACCCTTGCTGTGTGCGGTAGCTTTCATAGTGATTCAGCATGGCTCTGAGCCGTCCTTTACCGGTCATTCGAGGTGAGCGGTTACCATTTAGATTGTGCGCACCAATGCCCTTCAACTCGGCCATAATAGCTTTCACGGTTGCATAGTAGCGCACGTCCTGATAGCCAGTAATCCGACCTTTCAACTGCGCCAACTCTGCCATTTCCACCAAGCTGCTTTGGCCAACAAAAGCATTCACATGAGCGGTCGGGCTATGAGCCCGGTTTGGGTCCATGCTCTGATATCGCAGACCATCCGCCACTTGCCAGCATTCTTCCAGCTCAATCAGGGTTCCTGGCAATAAAGTAGAACAGAGTAGCTGTCCACCGGGGCGCAGCACTCGCTGAGCCTCGACCAACCACGCCAGGGGTTGATCAAGCCATTGCATGGCCAGATTACTGATTAACAAGTCACAACAACCGTCGGCCAGCGGCAATGATTCCATATCCGCTTCAATCCATCCTTCAGCCACATGCGGGCGTCGCAAAGCAGCGTAATCGAGCATTCCAGGAGCCAGATCCAAACCAAGCAAAAAAGCACCCGGAAAGAGCTGGCGAATATGCTCAGTTAACCAACCGGTGCCACAACCAACATCTGCTATAACCGCAGTGTCAGACATTGGCTGGAAAGTTGCCAATAGCTGCCTGCCAGCGTCTCGCTGCAATGCTGCAAAAGCATCATAAGTAGTAGCTGCGGCACTAAATGAATGGGCTATCTGGCGCTTGTCGATAGCACCAGGAGATTGACTCAACGGCACAGTAAGCACATCAGGACAGGCATCTATTCTCGGAGACGGGCAGCTCATAATGAATGTTTCTCTTGTGGCTCTTGCAGTTCTTGTAGTTCTCGTTGTTCTTGCTGCGATTCAGGTTGCTCTGGTTGTTCTGGTGGCTCCGACAGAATTCTGGCCACCATTGCCGCTGCCTGCGCGTGAGGATAATGAGCCATAGATTGCAAAAAAATCACCTTGCTTTGAGTAAACTGCTTTTCCACTACCCCTGCCAACTGGGCCGGTATCAAACGATCATTAGCGCCAAAAAAGAAGGTAATTCTGGCCTGTTGGTTGAGCAAGTAACGACAATCCCATTTTCTAAGCCAGTCCAAAGAACACTTTAGCAGCGACAGCGACCATTGTTGCGACTCCGCCAAAGCGGGCATCAGGGTGCGCACCACCTGCTTGTATTGCGGATCCCCAAGGCACTGTAACTTAGTGAAGCGATCCAGCATCTTGATCGGATCAAGCTCAAGGTCGTCTGCAAATTGGTTGAATAAAGAACGTCCCACACCGGGCCAATCATCATCTCCGACAAAGCAAGGATTACAAGCGATTAAGCCGATGCCTTTTAATTTTGGCTGCAGGGCTGAGGCATCAATCAGCGAAGTTGCAGCACAAATAGTCCGTAGAGCTAACAATCCACCTAAGGACCAGGCCACCAGCATGGTTTTACCGGAATAATTCATCACTGCACTGGCAAGCTGTCGTTGCAGATCAACTTCAGGCTTTTCCAGGGTCATCAGGCTGACTTGGTGATCAACAGCGAATGCTTGCTGTAATGGCTGCAACGCCAACCGACTCTGCGCCCACCCTCCAATTAGCAAATACTGATCTGGCTGGACTGCTTCTTGTGGTGTCTCAACGTCTGCCATTTACCGCCTTACCGCAGCCAACACTTCCAACAAGCGATCCAGATCATCTTCGCTGTGACCCGCAGAAAAAGTTACCCGCAAGCGGGAAGAACCTTCAGGCACCGTCGGTGGGCGAATGGCAGGAATTAAAATACCCGCTGCAAAGAGCCTTTCACTGAGGTCTTTGGCCGCGCTGGCCCTTCCAATCAGCAGTGGCTGAATGGGTGTGGTGGATGGCATCAAAGCGAAACCCAAAGCCAGTGCTTCACGTCGGAATCGATTGATCAGGCCCACCAGATGTTGGCGCCGCCACTGTTCTTCTAGCAGGATCCCCAGACTGGCACTTGTGGCAGCCGCCATGGCAGGGGGCATTGCGGTAGTGTAGATGTAAGTGCGTGCGAACTGGACCAGGGTTTCAATCATCGCCTCGCTGCCGGCGACGAAAGCGCCGGTGGTGCCGAAGGCTTTGCCAAAGGTGCCGATAAGCACAGGCAGTTGTTGCTGGTTGAGATCAAATTCTTCCGCACAGCCCCCACCCTGTTGACCCAACACTCCAAAACCATGGGCATCATCAACCATTAACAGGGCATTGTGTTGCTGGCATAGTGAAGCCATCTGTGGCAACGGTGCGATATCTCCATCCATGCTGAAGACGCCATCGGTCACTACTAATACTCGCTGTTCTCGTTGCCCTGCCGCTTCTAAACGTTCGCTCAACGATTGCATATCATTGTGCAGATAACGCTGGAGACGTGCTCCCGACAGTTTGCCAGCGTCCAGCAGAGAGGCATGATTCAAGCGATCCTGCAGCACCAGTGAGTGACGATCCAGCAAGGCTGAAATCACACCTAAGTTGGCCATGTAACCGGTGGAAAAGCAAAGCGCTCGCTGGCGACCGGTAAAGGCGGCCAACTCTACTTCGAGTTGATGGTGGAGTTGATGATGACCACTCACCAAATGGGAAGCACCTCCCCCCAGACCACTCTCAGCCAAGGCTGCCTGGGCGGCCGCGACCACCCTCGGATCATTGGCGAGATTTAGATAATCGTTGCTGCAAAAAGAAAGCATATCCCGCCCATCGACCCGGATATGGCAGCCCTGTGGGCTCTCCAACAGGTGACGGTGCCGGAACAAGCCTTGCTGCTTGCGATCC